>CXWL01120017.1_pt3 | contig 88094 bp, 78 predicted proteins | sample 590931 | NCBI WGS metagenome assembly CXWL01 (sample SAMEA3498368, study PRJEB10139) | groundwater metagenome | biome: water well; material: biofilm material | place: Germany | collected 2015-04-27 | reverse complement strand
ATCCTGGGTACTGTTGAATTTCAAGGGTGTGCGCAATGTGGATTCAGTTAGGTCCGCAGCTTTGTTCGGAAATTCATCGACGCTAATTGCCGCAATCAAGGGGAGAAGAGTATCTGCGTCATATGTCAAACAGCGTCCTTCTTTTACCATATGTCAGCGCGCACGTTTTCCGGTTATATTGATCAAGGTGTAAATTTTATCTGGATTGTAAAATATTTTCATAGCGCCGAATTTTACAAAAAATGGGAAATTTTCCGCGCTGATTGACATCATAGCGATCAATTATGGTACGCAAACCTATTGATTTCGTAGCGATAATTAACATTAGAGAATTAAATGCAAAATGATAAAAATCAATACCAGGAAGAGGGCAGCCTACCGGACGAGCCGTCGGACGAAATTGCGGAACCTGAGCTCCGATGGGAGAAGGGGGTAGAGTTCGCTTTAGCGCGGGAGCTACAAGCTTGGCATGTCGAAGTTCAATTGAAAAAATTGACTCTAGACTGGAAAAGTTGTACACCTCAGAAAATATTAGAACTTGTAGCTAATCGAAGTCGGGAGCCACGCTATTTGCCATTGGCGGGGAATGCGGAAAAGACGCTTGGTGATGCACTGGCTGCTTCAAAAAACAATAGGCTTCTGCTTCTCGAGTGTAAAAACGACCTTGATAGTTTAGAGTGGAATCGTGAAGCGTTACCGGAGACCAGACGCTCAATCGAAGGAGGCAAAGTGAAGGTATCAAATGCGGGAGGGAAGAGCCGACTCGTAACTCTTGAGAACCTAAAACACGTCACATTTAATTCGTTAGCTGGAAAGACCACCTTCAAAGAACTCAGTACGCAATGTCATTTCGTAATTGGTAATAAAGAATCAATTTCGGGGAAAACAAAGCAAAGAAAATTGATGTATGCAGGTTACTGGAACTTTATATTTATGAATAAGGAAGGTAAAAATATAGATGATCTAGTCAATCCTATTGTCGATCTCAGTTCGCAAGGTTTGCCAATTTCAAAATTTCGCGAATATATATATAAGCTATTGGAGGATGATTTAAGTTCGAGCTCCGATACTTCATGGATTGCTCGCGAGATGATTTTGCTTGCATATACGGAAGGTCAAGACGCTAACGTGAGCGGTTGGATCGGTTGTCGCATCCTAGCGAGTACGTTGAGTGCTTTGCTGGATTTCGATAAAGGGTATCAAGATCTAATATCGAAAATACTTGCACTTGAAGAGTTGAAAAGAAAGGCAAGCAAGAAGGCGAAAGAAGAGCAACAAAAAAATGAAGCCGCTTTGGCTAATTTACACAGTGTGCACGGTAGTGGCGAGCCTGCTGGAGCAAAAAAAAATAAGCTCAAAAAAAATGGTTAGCTATATTGGCCGGAAATGCCAGAACCGACCCTGTCTTCATATTTTCTATATGTGGACTTCCCCTAGTTTAGTAGACATTTCATAATGTCGAAACTAAGAAGGTAAAACTCCAAATAGGAAATAATCGTTACCCAGCAGAATTTAAAGCAGAACCAGTTAAATAGGTGGTTGAGCTTGGGCATGATGTTGTTGATGTTTCCAAGCGACTCGGCATTTCTGTCAAACAGCATCCTTCTTTTACCATATGTCAGCGCGCACGTTTTCCGGTTATATGGATCAAGGTGTACGTTTTATCTGGATTGTAAAATATTTTCATAGCGCTGAATTTTACAAAAAAATTAGAAATTTTCCGCGCTGATTGACAGATTATGTCGGGATTTTTCAAATTAGGCTCCAATTTTGAGGGTGATTGTATATGCATAACTTATAAAAATATTTTCGTTAACAAAGCTAAAAATGAAATTAAATTTGGACAAAAAGATAGATTTGATTAGATCAAAAAATAAGCGCATTGAATTTAATAAAAGCGTTATTGAGGTCTTATTTAGAAGTGCAAATGGGCGTTGCTCTGTACCTCGATGCAAAAAACCGACTATGGGTCCGGATAAATCTGGCCTACGTGCCCTCAATATGGGGGTGGCATGCCATATTTTTAGCGCTGCGGCTACGGGGCCGCGCGGACGTAGTGGTCAAGATGATCGTTTTATCTCTAGTGTTGAGAATGGAATTTGGTGCTGCCAATATCATGCAGCTTTGATCGATAAAAATAACGGAAGCGACTATTCTGCTGCAATGCTTTTTGCTTGGAAAAAGCTTGCGGAGGCAAGAACTTTAAAGCTAATGAATGACGTTCCGTCACCATTAGGATGGGTCGAAAGTATTGAGTTTACAGAATTTGCAGAAAAAACAAAATTGCCCAAAGTAAATCTCTCGCGTAACACGCTGGTGAAAGGACGGAACGGCTCTGGTAAGAGTGTATTGCTTGAGATTGCTGCGACCATCAGCAACGGGAATTTTAGTGAAAGATTTTTAGGTACTACGGTTCGTAACGTGGATGGCACGAGCCGATCAGCAGAATTTTGTGCAAAAGTTAAATATTCGACAGTTGATTCTTTTGAGAAAGAAATTACTGTTGAAATTCGCGACAGCGTATTTACTCGAAAGGAAGGATCAGTTGAGTGCTTACTTCCACCTGGAGATATCGAAGTTGTTCTAGTATCAAAGGATCAATGTCAAAGACAAAGTGATGAAGATGACATTGAATTTTTTGTTAGAGTTTTGGGTATAGACAAAATAGCGCTGTATTCATTGGCAAAGATTGGAACGAAGTCAGTTATGCCAGGAGATATTACATTTGTTCAAGCGATTGTATATGACGATGAAGATAATGCTTTTCCGAGGGAGAAAGAAAATGGAGCCCCTTACATGGAGCTATGTTTTAAGAAAAAGGGAAAAAGTTCTGCGAATACTTTCAGTGGCCTTTCTGGAAGTGAACAGGTACGTCTTATTCTCGATTTGTTTATCTCAAAGGCCAGAGAGGTTTGCAAGCAAAGATTAACTTTACTGCTTATTGACGATTTTATTTCTAACTTTGATGAAGTTAACTTCGAAAACCTTTTGACAGAATTATGCCGTGAAGATTTTCAATCTGTCGCTATATTTATTCCAGGGCACTATAAAAAATTTCTTGAGCAGGATAAAGAAAAATCTTCCCTAAAGAAACTAGATTTTCTAGAGGCATGGCGATTGGTTGACTTGGATGCGCTTGGTTATTTTTCTGATTGATTTAATTCACTTTGATTTCCGACACATCATTTCTGCCGGAATTTTTCTGGAATGCCCTTGAAAAAAAAGGGGGGAAGTACCGGGGGAGTAGGGTACAGTTTGACATCGTTAATTTCATATCTTAGAAAATTGGCGATTGATTCAGTACACCAACGGTACACTCATCAAATTCTCTAGTTTGCTGTTAATTGCGCTAACCTATTGATTCGTATATAGTATTGACTCTTCTAACCTTTGCTTACTTTTCGTAGATTGTCCTAGGTAACTGGTTTTGCTGGCAAACTCATAATCCGTTGGTACCGTGTTCGACTCACGGGAGGCCCACCAGAATATTAGTAATTGAAAAAAGCCCTTACAAGCAATTGTAAGGGCTTTTTTCGTTTCTGCGTCTCTTGAAATCGTTCAAAAACTGGCCTTTGCCGGAAATTTGCCGGAATGAAAAAATCCAGACCAAGCAATCTTCTAATTTCTGGAGAACTTGAGTTGTCGACTCCAAGGACCATCAGTCGAGACCGCAGCGGCTACGGAAAGGTCACCAAACTGTCACTAACCAGCGCAAGAATAAATACGTCGAGTTAAGCTTAGTCTAAGCGACTGATAAAAAAAAGAATTTGGTAGACCTCCCGTGGGTTGAACACGACACTAGGATTAGCAACATGGGCATAATCAAACACGACGATTGCTGGCGCATTCCGGATGCGCTCTATGCGTACGATCCTTTGACACGGACGGCACAAGCACGCGAACCCACGCTTAGCCCCAGCAGCTCGATCGCCGATGGTGTGAGTTGCAGCGCGTTGTCAACAAATTCGCCCAGTGCCAGCGTTGCGCAAAATCCTGAGCGTTCCATATTGGCGACCAGGCAGGCTTCTCCGTTCAATTCAGGTGCGGCACGTAAATCCACATCCAGTGCCGAGACCACCGTGTTTAACATCGCCACGCGCGCTTCGGCAATCGGTCCGCCGTCGAAGATATCGATGAAAGAATCCACATCAAATCCTTCTGCAACCAAAATGCCAAAAGGTAATTCTCCATCCGGATGCAATTGACCCATTGCCCATTGGGCATCTTCGGCCAGCAAGGAGACATAAATTGGCGAGCGTGGCATTAATTCAGCGATGAAACTCTTGGATCGACCGCCGGTGCGCTGCTCCGCCTCAGGAAATGGCATTTTTAAGAAGCGCCCACCTATGGCATTCCAAAACGGGCTATTGCCTGCTTCATCGCACAAGCCGGGATTTTCAGCGCCTATTCTTTCCGCAAACAGATGGGGAAAATTCCTCACAAATAGTAGCCGTCCGCGCGAAAGCAGTTGCGGGGCTAGCGTTGCGCCATATTCCGGTTCTATGTAAAACGAGCTGAGCAAGGTGTGGCCGGATAGGTCTTCGCACAGACGCAGAGTATGTTCGCGATTGCTGATGCCAAGTTCCTCGCTGGCATGCACTGAGAATTCATTGCGATAACAATAGAAACGCCCGTTCGCTCCGGCACTGGTGACTATCCCACTGGTTCCGACTACGCGACCGGCCCTGAGGTCTTCTAGCACGAAGTGGTAGATCTCGTCGCCGCGAACTGGTTCGGTGCCGGCGAAGGCTTTCAGCGACCGTTCAAGTCTTTCCGCCAGGCGGGCTCGCCCTGGTTTCAGTGTGTGGATGCCGAACGTACTGGCTTTCGAGAAGCGCTCGATGGCATCGAGATCATCCAGAGTTGCTGGGCGCAACAGATAGTCCATGTGATTCATTGAATGTCCTCTTCGGGGTTTTTAGTCACGACTTGCGGCATGCTGTGGCGGGCGCGTTCTTCGCGCGGAGTGTAACCAAAATAATTGCGGTACGTGGTTGAAAAATGTGGGCCGGAAGTGAAGCCGCAAGCAAGCCCCACCTGCAGAATCGATTGCGTTGTTTGCTTTAATTGGCGACGCGCATGCTTGAGTCGCAGCTCCAGATAATAGCGCGATGGAAAAGTATCCATATGTTGCCGGAACAGTCGTTCCAGTTGCCTGCGCGATACGCCGACTAATTGCGCAATATCTTCAGCCTGCAAGGGCTCGGCCAGATTGGCTGCCATCAGCTCCAACGCTTCCTTCAGGCGCGCTGATCCAAGTGCAGGTTGCGCCGATGCTGGCACGGGCTGTCGTTCGTCGCTGCCGCGCAGCCGATCCAAGCCAAGCCCAGCTGCCACTTCAGCAGCAAAGGTGCTGCCGTGACGTAATCCAAGCCAATGCAAGAGCAAATCGAGTACAGCGGCACCGGCACCGGCGCTGATACGATTTCTATCGATTTCGAACAGGCCCGGAGTGAACACGGTGACTGGATAGCGTTTCACTGCGTCAGCCAGAATCTGCCAATGAATGGCGGCACGATAGCCATCAAGCAACCCATGCTCTGCGAGTATCTGCGCGCCAGCGCCGCAGGCGCCGAGCACCGATTCACTGTCATGGTGAGAACGATTCAAGTGCTGCATGATCTGGCTGCCGACCGCGCCGGCAATATGTTCATCGACACGTTCGTCAGCGATCAGCATTAACAAACCAGCCTGGTCATGATTCAGTTTGTCAAGTGGCTCGGCTGCGAGCGAAATGCCGCATTGTGTAAGGGCTTGCGAACCATCTGCCGCATATTGCTCGAGCCGATAGAGTATCTCGCCACTCACTTCGTTGGCTGCAGCGAACACACTGCGCACCGCACCCAGTGCGAACAGCGAGAAACCGGGAAGCAATATCAACGAAACGGAAAAGGGCATCGGCATAGTTTATTTCCTTGGGACGCCTGGATTCTACATGCAACAACGACATCACACGCGATCGGATTGCCTCAGGCCGAAAGCAGCGGCCCGCTACGAACGGCTTCACGACCTGCGACTTTGCTCAAACGCGTTCCGGGTGGCACATAACGACGATTCTCGCGGGCGAAGTAAATTCCGTCGACTGGCGCCAACAATTGTTGCACCTTACCGCTCACCGGATCAATCAGATCGATCAGCGGGTCGCCTGCTTTGACGGTTTCGCCAAGTTCTCGCAAGTAAACCACCAGTCCGGCCGAGGGTGCGGTCAGCGGCATACAGCCAGCCAGCGGGGTCGGTTCGCAGGCAGGTGGTATCGCTTGCGATAAGGGACCGGCAACGATGCCTTGTAAGCGCAGAAAGTCGATCAAAGCAGTGGCGTCACGCCCGGCGACGTTATGACTGACGTCGGCAAAGCCACGCAACTCAACGGTCACAGCAAGACAGGCCAAAGGTATTGGAAATTTATTTCCAACCTGCGCTGCAATATTCCACCAGATCCGTGAACAAGCCTCATCGAAAGGATCATCTCCGGAATTGGTCGCCAGCAGGGCAACATGCGCATCGAGTAAGCCCGCCAGCGGCGCAGCGCGCTCCCATAGCGGTGTTCCGGTATAGATATGTAATACCGACTCGCAGTCGCAATGCAGGTCGAGCACCACATCGGCATCGGCAGCGAGTCGCATCAGCTCCAGTCTTTGTGCGGACAGTTCGTCGATGGTGGTTTGTTCCTTCAGACAATCGCGAATCGCTACCCGGATCAGATGCTGATTCGCGTTTGAATCAGACCCCAGTTGTGCCTCCACCCGTTTCAGCACATCCGCTGACAGGTCGTGAAACATGCGGTTGAAATTTTGTCCGGTTCGCAGATCAAAGCGCCCTTGGCTGGTTCCCAATAAGGTTTGTGCAAGTCCGATTGGATTCGCTACGGGTACCAAGATGACTTCACCCAGCAGTTGACCTTCCTGTTCAAGCTCGGCAAGCTGATTTCGCAAGTGGTGCGCGACCAGCATACCGGGTAGTTCATCGGCATGAAGTGATGCCTGGATATAGGCCTTGGGGCCAGTTCCCTCTTTTCCAAAGCGGAGAAAAGACAGCGCCCGGCTGGTGCCTGCGGCGGGGGAGGGGAGAGCAATCGACAGTAGTTCCATGAGAGTTTTCAGTTCCCAGTTAAATAATCAGCAGCCAGGCTGGCAAGTGTGCGTACGCCAGTTAGCAAGGCACCTTCGTCCGGATTGAAGCGAGGTGAATGGTTTGGTGCCCAGTCTGCAGGAGCCGTGCCCGGCGGATTGACACCGAGAAAAAATAGCATTGTGGGGGCACCTTGTCCGTAAAAAGAAAAATCCTCGGAAGTAGTGGTCGGCGGAATGTCGGTCAGTACCGCAGCACCCGCTACCCGGCGCAGACTTGGCAGCATTTTTGCGGTGAGCGCCGGATCGTTCCAGGTCACCGGATAGCCAGCGTCAATGCTGACTTCTGCCGTCGCGCCAGAGGCCAAGGCAAGGTTCTCGGCGGTGCGCTTAAGCTGCGTCAGTAGCTGATCGCGCATGGCTGGATCAAAACTACGAATGGTGCCGCTCATTTTGACTTCGCCCGGAACGATGTTCGCACGTTGTCCACCCTGCAGGGTTCCTACCGTGATCACGGCCGGCGCTAAGGTCAGGTTGGTTTGCCTGCTGACGATAGCCTGTAGCCCCAGCACAATCTGCGCCGCGACCACCACCGGATCGACGCCGTTCCAAGGTAAGGCGCCGTGGGTTTGACGTCCCTTGACGAGAATTTCAAAGGTGTCGCTGCCCGCCATCAAGCCACGTGCGCGCAGTGAGATTGTTCCGGTTGGCTGCGGCGTGATGCCTACGTGCAAACCGAACATCGCATCGACCTTTGGGTTCTCCAGGATACCCGCTTTTATCATGCGCTCGGCGCCATTCGGTTCATTTGGGACACCTTCCTCGGCGGGCTGAAATACTAGCTTGACTGTACCGGAAAGTTGCCCGCGCAGATCGGCGAGCACGCGCGCAGCACCAAGCAACATGGCGACATGCATGTCATGACCACAGGCGTGCATCAAGGCGACTTCGGTGTCTCCTTGCTTGGTATTGTGTTTAATGCGCTGGCTGGAAGCAAACGGCAGGCCAGTGTCTTCCGCGACCGGCAGACCATCCATGTCGGCACGCAAGGCGACCACCGGCCCCGGACGTCCGGTTTTGAGTAATCCAACGACACCTGTTCCGGCGATGCCGCGGCTGACCTCATAACCCATACGGCGCAGTTCGGTGGCAACGATGACTGAGGTGCGTTGTTCCTGGAAAGCCAGTTCGGGATGGGCGTGCAAGTCACGCCGCCAGTTAACCACCTCAGGCAGCACTTTGGCCGCTGCCGCATCCAGCAGTGCATGATCAACAGGCTGTTGAGCCAGCACAGCAGCCGCCTGCGAACACATGACTGCGGCGAGTGTTAGTTTTCTGAGGTGTCGAATGTTCATTGCCATGATTTGTAGAGTGGGCTAGTCATGCGTATAGAGCGTACATCCAGCCGGGCATCGAAGACGGAGTAATCTTTGCCGTCGATGCCAGTGCTTTCCCAGGCGCGAGTGCGTTCATCTCGTCGCAACATGAATTCAAATCCCAGATCAGGTGCAGGATCATCAGTTGCCGGAAGCAGGCTGAAGGCAAAACCGGTGACGTGATCACGGTTGCCATCAACCAGTTGTGACAAGGCTCGCTGGATTGCGTTTTCGCCCAATATGTCGGGAAAATCCCGGCGCGGATTTTCAAGTTCAGGGACAAAGTCAGGCTGTCTGAATTTCAGCTCGCCTTTGGCGCGTTTGGCAGGAAAAACGCTTGCCTGTGCTTTCGCTAAATCATAATGGTCGCCATTATCCAGATAGGAAATGCGTACATTACGTACATTAGGTACATTGACCGGACCCGGCTCAACCGTTGCATCACGCAGGTCGATCAGCAGCGCGCCGGTGGCGCCCACTATTTCGATATCCGTACCGCGAATCACCGCAGCGGTATTCTCGTCCACGCCCAAGCCTATTTTGTAGCCCTTGGCCAACATGGCGGCCAGCATGCGACCAACGCGCCCGCGCTTCAGAAAATGCTGATCAATGAAAAGTTCATCGCCTGCAAATCCCAGGCCGCGTTCAATTTCCTTGCCTTCACGCAGCAAGCCTTTGAGGACCAGTAGCGGATTTTGCGCATCGCGAAACATGACGCGACTCATGATTGCTGCACCGGCACTGGTTCCTGCAATCACGCCACCGCGCGCCTGTAATTCGCGGACTGCCTGCAGCACTGGCGAAGCCACACCATTCGGATTGAGCACATCGGCATAACGCTCTTGGGCACCGCCGGTAAAGTACACTCCGTTGGCGGCGCGAATTTTAGCGACGTTGTCGGGATCAGCCGCAGCCCGTCGGGCCGATTCGAGATTTTCTCCCGGCCATTGCGGTGCGATGCGCAGAAGCTCCACCTGCGCACCACGGCGTCTGAGTTCATGCGCTGCGTTTTCGCCAGTCGCTACCGGATTCCCTGATGAAGTCGGGATCACTACAAATCGTGCGCCCTTGCCACCTGCAAGATCCACCAGACGCTGTCGCAACTCGTCATTATCACCGCGAACTGCGCCGCCCATGGGAACCACGATACCGGGTATTGGCTGGAACGCGGGTTTTGTTTGGATTTCTTCGGCGTATGCAATATTGATAGCCAAACTCGCTGCAAACAGCGTCAGTATGAACATGGATTTCAAAGAGTATGCCTTTCGCAAAGAACTAAATGAAGCGGATGTTGCCACCGATCTGGTGCCTTCTGGTACTGTCCCTAAGATGTTTGCGCACATTGGCAAATGCATGTCGCACTGTCGGAAGTTTGCAACACTTTACCCCGCACAACATTGCAAGAATGCGACACCAGCTTCTCACGGTGCGACCCAAGCTAGCAAGAGGGAACCTAAGGAAGCGAACACTGCATACACTCGAGACGTTCCAACGTTGCGCAGGGGCACTGCAAGCACGGTGCTTGCGTTTGATACACCCATTTTTGAGGACTTATCGCATGAAACCAGCTAGCAAGCCTGCGGCGTTTGTATTCCGCCGCTCCCGATGCACCCATGCAGTGCTACTCACTCTCGGCGTCTTGAGCATGAACGTTGCCGCGCAAACGTTGCAGCGCGTCGAAATCACAGGCTCCAGTATCAAGCGCATTGAAGGTGAGACAGCATTGGCTGTGGAAATTATTAAACGCGACGATATCGATAAGGCCGGGGTGACGACCGCCGCCGAACTGCTCCAGAAGATATCATCGAATGTCGGCGGTCTCACCGACGGCGCCAGCGTCAGCGACGTCATGGGGGGACAGCGTGGCTTCAATGGCGCCAACCTTCGCGGACTGGGTGTATCGAGTACGCTGGTGCTGCTCAACGGCCGCCGGCTCGCCAACTTTGCTAGTCCAGGTGATAATTCTGGTGTCGATCTCAATAGTATTCCCGCCGGCGCCATTCAGCGCGTGGAAGTACTCAAGGATGGTGCATCAGCGATCTACGGTACGGATGCAATGGGTGGTGTGATTAACTTCATTACCCGTAAGGATTATCAGGGTGCTGACATCAATGTTTATGCACTGAACACGAGTGAAGGTGGTGGCGGTAAAAAAACAGCGTCCATTTCAGGCGGCTTCGGTGATTTGGGCAAGGATCGCTTTAATGTGTTCGGTGCCTTGGACGTTCAGAGAATGGAGAGGCTTGCCAGTTCGGAACGCAAGTTCATGCAGGAGTACAGCCTGCCTGATCGTCTGTCACCACAGTTGTCGAGCACCTCATTTCCGGCCAACGTTGATCTGACCTCCGCCCAACTTGCCACGCTGAACAAGTCCTCGTATCTGTTTGGCTCCGGACCCGGCGGTACATGGCTACCTTCACCAGGCCGACGCGTCAGTTTAGGCAAGTCCTCCTGCGTCGATGGCAGCCCCAACGTCGTACGTCCCCTGGGCCCTGGCGGTACGGAAGGTTGTTCATTCAATTACATGGGCGATTCGGAAGTCTATCCAAAGGCCGAAAAACAAAGCTTTATCGGTCGCGCCACCTTCCTGGTCTCGGATGATCATCAGGTGTTCGTCGAAGCCTTGCTGAGCAAGGCTGAGACCGCCTATGCCGCGTCGCCCGCAACATCGGGCAGTATCAACGGTACGAGCAACGGCATCTATTTGCCTAAAGACCTGCAGACAAAAACCGGCATCACGACCCCGGTTAATTTCCGCTTCCGCCTGACAGATGCAGGACGTCGCACCACTGAGGTCACCAGTGAAAGTTCCCGTATCGTGCTGGGCGCAAATGGCCGTTTTGGTAGCTGGGATTACGATACCGCGTATAACCATAGCGTCAATGAAGCGACCGACCTCGATATCGATGGTTGGGTTTCACGTTCTAAACTGCTTGATGGTATCGCTAAAGGTTTGTACAACCCATTTGTCGCCCCAACCGACGATTCGGGCAGGAAATTCATGGATTCGATCAAGATCTCCGGCGCCGCCCGGATCTCCAAAGGAACCAGCGACAGCATTGATGGCAAGCTGACCCGCTCCTTGATGTCGATGGCGGGTGGCGATGCGATGCTGGCACTGGGTGCCGAACTGCGCCGTGAGAAGACTGCATTCTCATCAACCGCCGCACTGAAGACGAACGACGTGCAAGGCGACCGTTCGAGTTCCGACGAACTGCTAGAAGACTCGTCGAACCAGCGCGACATCGCCGGTATTTATGCTGAAGTCAACGCGCCCTTCACTAAGGAATGGGAAGGCCAGTTCGCCATCCGCCATGACCACTACAAAGGCGTCAAGGACCCTCGATCGGCAATCACAACGCCCAACCTCGGCACGACCAATCCTAAGATCGCTCTGAGCTACCGTCCGAGCAAGGCGATGCTGGGTCGGGCCTCCTTCGGCACCGGTTTCCGTGCACCATCGATTTCTGAAATGTTCCTGCCGGTACGTTCAGGCACCATCGCAAGCTTCGTCAAGGATCCGGTCTCGGGCGAGATTGCCCAGTTCGATCTTGATCGTTATGCCAACTCGCTGCTCAAACCGGAAAGGTCAAAACAATTCTCGCTCGGTATGGTCGTTGAACCCAACCAGAACTGGAATGGCAGTGTTGACTACTGGATGATCCGCAAGACCGACATCATTTCGGAGATTGGCGAACAAACTGTCTTCGACAATCCGGTGTACTACAATAATCCGAACATCGTCGTTCGTGACACAGACGGTGCCGTTTCCTATTTGCAGTTCAAGAAAGAGAACAGGGGCAAGCTGAACACCTCCGGCTTTGACTTGGCTCTCAACTGGCATGGCGATGCAACTTCCATCGGCCGTTTCAGTGCAAATATCGGGGCGACCTATATCACCGAGTACAAGTTCCAGTCTGATCCGAGCTCACCACTGACGAATGGTCTCGGCGTGTTCCGTGACGACAAGGCTGTTCAGCGCTGGCGTCACAAGCTTAATATTGATTGGGTTCATGGTCCGCTCAATTTGACCCTGGGCAATACCTACTTCTCGGGTTATCGCGACCAGAACATCCCGGGTCTGGCTGATCCCGGCTGGAATGACCGTGACGTCAAAGCCTATTCGCTTTGGGACTTGACCGGAAGCTATTCGTTCACGAAGAAGCTGAAGCTTCGCGCTGGCGTTATCAATATGCTTGATACTCCGCCGCCATTTACCAATCAATCGCGTTACTTTGAGGTGACATGGGATCCCACCTACGGCGACCCGCGTGGACGCTCTATCTTTGTCAATATGCAGTACAAATTCAATTAAATCGATCCTCGAAAAACCCTCAACGCCCCACTCAGGTGGGGTTTTTTTCATAAGAGGGTAGACTGCCTGAACTGTTAGCAGGAGCTATAAGCATGAGCGACACGCCAAGTACATTTAAAGTTCCAAACACCCTGATCATCCTGCTCTTCGGCGCACTGTTGATTGCCTTGCTGGTACCTTGGGTATCGGCCGGCTACTTCGAGAAAGGTGTGCCGATTTCGCTCGAATCCTACCGGGTAGCCGAGCACAACATCAGCATTTCCGTGTTCGGCAGCGGCAAGGAAATCGGCTTCCTCAACGCGCCCTTTGAGGGCATGACTTCGGGTAGCCGGAGTGGTTCTGCGATTGGCGTTATCGCCTTCATCCTGTTGGTCGGAGGCGCATTTGGCGTTATCAACGCCACTGGTGCGGTAGATCGTGGTTTGTTGCGCCTGATCGTGATCACTGGTCATCACCCACGCCTGCTGCTGGGGTCCTTGTTCGCGGCCTTCGCCACTGGCGGCGCCGTATTCGGTATGGGGGAAGAAACCATCGCTTTCCTGGCCTTGTTGTTACCGCTGATCTTGCGTATGGGTTATCCGCCTGAAGTGGGCGTGATGATTACTTATGTCGCCAGTCAGATTGGTTTCGGTACCTCGTGGATGAATCCGTTTGGCGTGGCATTGGCGCAAGGCATCGCCAACGTGCCGCTGCTGTCAGGTGCCCCTCTGCGTATTGTTATGTTCCTGATTTTTGTCAGTACCGGAATCGCCTTTACCCTCTGGTATGCCCAACGCCATCGCAGCGAGGTCGAGTTGGGGGCGAACGGTCAGATCGTGATTCCGGTGGATACACCGCCACTCGCACTAGCCGACCGACTGATTCTTGCTGGCATCGTTGGCACCATCATCTGGATCGTCTGGGGCGTGGTCACTGCCGGCTACTTCATCCCGGAAATCGCGACCCAGTTCGTCACGCTGTGCTTTTTTGCTGCGATCATTGCGGTGTTTACCAAACGGCTCACCGCCGACGCTGCTGCCGAAGCATTTGTTGCCGGAGCGCAGCAATTAGTACCGGCGGTGATGGTGATCTCTTTGGCAAAGGGCATCGAATATCTGTTGGGAGGCGCCAATCCGCATGCGCCCTCGGTGCTGAATACCTTCCTGCACAGCATGGGCAGCATGCTGGAAACCTGGCCTCCGCTGCTGGCAGCGCAGGGCATGCTGGCCGTGCAAACCGCGTTCACCTTCGTCATTCATTCCGGCAGCGCTCAGGCTGCGATCAACATGCCCTTGATGTCAGGCCTGTCCGACTTAGTGGGCGTGACGCGGCAAACCGCCGTTTTGGCTTACCAGCTAGGTAATGCGATGGCGAACATGAGCGTGCCAACCGGTGCGATTCTGATGGCAACTTTAGGTGTTGCCGGTGTGCCTTGGACACGCTGGTTTGGCATTATCTGGCGCTTTCAGTTACTGATCTTGCTCATGTCGATGTCGATGGTGGCTGTTGCCGTGATGATAGGCTATGCCTGAGGAGGACGGAAATGGATCAACAATTTCTCCACTGCCCAGTTCCCGTTTCCCCGGCGGTAGATGCGCGCATTCCTGTGTTGCAAAGAATCGACTTGATTACGGTGCGGCTGCCGTTCGTAAAACCTTTTGCCACCAGCGTTCACACTTGGGCAGTCAAGGAGGCGCTCTTGTTGCGGCTCGAATCGGACGGCGTGGTTGGCTGGGGGGAATGCGTGGCCGATCCCGATCCCTTTTATGCCAGTGAAACCACGCAAACCGTACGCCATATTTTTAAGGAATTCCTGCTACCTTTGCTCACACCAGGACAGACCTTCGGCGAGCTACTGAAGCGCTGGAGCCCGGTACGTGGGCATGGTATGGCCAAGGCCATGGTCGAAAACGCCTTGCTGGACCTGATAGCGCGGCAGCAAGGTCGTCCTCTGCATGAGTTGCTGGGACTATCGGCACGGCGCATCCAGTCGGGCATCAGTTTAGGAATACAGGACTCGATTCCGGCGCTGCTCGATGCTGTGGCAGAGGCGATGAGTCGCCCTTATCACCGGGTCAAACTCAAGATCATGCAAGGCAAGGATGTCGAATGGGTCCGCGCCGTGCGCGAAGCCTATCCACAGCTGACGCTGATGGCAGATGCCAATGGTGACTACCGGCTCGAGCACGCACCGGTCTTGCGCGAACTCGACGCCTTTAACCTGACCATGATAGAGCAGCCGCTATCGTACAGCGATATCGTCCAACATGCCGTACTGCAACGCGAACTGGCCACGCCACTGTGCCTGGATGAATCGATTCACGACCTCGATGATGCCCGCTCGGCGCTGGCCCTGAAAGCCGGTCGCGTGATCAACATCAAGCAGGGAAGGGTTGGCGGCATGATCGAATCGCTACGCATCGCCGCACTGTGTCAGCATGCCGGCATTGACGTCTGGTCAGGCGGCATGGACGAAACCGGCATTGGTCGCGCCTTCAATCTCCAATTGCAGGCTGCACCGGGCTTCACGTTGCCCGGAGACACGTCGGAAACTGCACATTACTTCCGTGAAGACATCGTCGAGCCCTCGGTGATTCTGGCCGACGATGGATTCATTGCCATGCCAATCGGTCCCGGCATCGGCGTCACTGTGCAGGAAGATCGCGTGGCCCGTTTTACCTTGGATCGCGAGCAGATTCGCTAAGAGCCTATCTCCGCTGCTGTGGCTGCCAACTCCCGGCCGATTAGCGCGCCGTTTCGCCCCAAATCGGCCAAGCATTCGACTTGACCGAAGCATTCGGAAGCGTAGATCGGCGGGCAATGGGACGTGCACGTCAAGGACAGGTCGGGCGAGCCGACCTGCGGCGAAGCCATTCACTGATGATGTCGATTTCGTTCAGTTAGGTGTTGGCACATGGCAGGTACTGCAAAGTTGCTGGTAGATCGCGTGGATGGCGGATTTTTCGTTCGACCTGCCTCTGGGCGTGCCGTGAGTTGGGTGACCTGCCGTATTGGGGCACGTCGCGCTCTTTGGTACAGCAGCAGTACACTCGTCGCGATCTGTTGGTTTCTGTAAATTTCGCTAACTTATTGATTCGTTATATACTATAAGCTTCGCAAACCTGTGCTTATTTTAAGTCGATTTCCCTATGTGCACGGTTTCAGCGGAAAACTCATAGTCCGTTGATACCGTGTTCGACTCAAGGGAGTACCACCAAATATCCTGTAAAAAAGCTTATGCGCTTCAGCTCGTAAGTTTTTTATTGCCGTGATTTTCAGGCGTGAAACTTGATTCGTGGAATTTGCAACATTCTGGCTAATTTTTCATAAAAAATTTGGCATTCCAAGTGGATATCGACTTTGGAAGACGCACATAGGCTTAGTGGTATAATGCTCGGCTATTGTATTACGCCCACGCCTTTACTTCTCGTGACGCAACATCATGGAATTTTTACTTGTTCATGCCATGTTCGACTCACGAAAGACTCAACTTGCAAATCATGACCGATACAAACCAGCACCCAGAGCAAACCCCTGACACCGTACGTTTTGATTCGTTCGGCTTGTCGCCAGATATTCTGCGGGCGCTAAGCGACCAAGGGTATGTTCACCCGACGCCAATTCAGGCTGAAGCTATTCCCNNTCCCTGCCGATTATTCAGCTGCTGATGGCGCATGCCAATGCCAGTGCATCACCTGCCCGCCATCCTGTGCGTGCGCTCATCTTGACGCCGACGCGTGAGCTGGCAGATCAGGTTGCTGAAAATGTTAAGGCATATTCGCGTCATACGCCTTTGCGTGCCACTGTGGTCTTTGGTGGTATTGACATGGGACCGCAGAAAGATGCCTTACGTGCAGGGGTAGAAATTGTCATCGCTACTCCAGGGCGTTTGCTTGACCATGTCCAGCAAAAAACCATCAATCTGTCACAGACGCAGATTCTTGTCATGGATGAGGCTGATCGTATGCTGGATATGGGGTTCTTGCCCGATCTGCAGCGTATTATTAATCTCTTGCCTAAACAGCGCCAAAACCTGATGTTTTCTGCGACTTTTTCACCGGAAATCAAGAAGTTGGCTGCCAGCTTCCTGAATAATCCGGTGACGATAGAAGTGGCTCGCAGTAATGCGACTGCAGAAAATGTGACGCAAATTCTTTACAAAGTTGCCGAGGAGGAAAAGCGCGATGCGGTATCTTTCATCATCCGTGAGCGTGGCCTGAAACAAGTCATCGTTTTTTCCAATACTAAAATTGGCGCCTCGCGTCTGGCCGTGCATCTGGCAAAACAAGGCGTTAAGGCATCCGCTATCCATGGCGATAAATCGCAAACCGAGCGTATGGCGGCATTGGAAGCATTTAAGCGTGGTGAAGTTGAGGTTCTGGTTGCCACTGACGTGGCGGCACGAGGACTTGATATTTCCGAAATGCCATGCGTGATCAATTTTGATTTGCCTTACAACGCAGAAGATTACGTGCATAGGATTGGCCGCACGGGGCGTGCAGGTGCGAAGGGCGATGCCATTTCGCTGCATACTGACAAGGATGAGCGTCTATTGGTCGATATTGAAAAATTGATCAAACAAAAAATTGTACGTTTGCAATTGGCGGGCTTTGTCGCAGGCTCTGCGATGCACGCAGAACGCAAACCGCGGCGCGTGGAAACAGAGAAAGGTGCCGACAAGCCATATGAACGTCCGGTGCGCAGCTATAGTCCACCGAAAGAAAAAATCGATCCGTGGTTTTCCAAACCGTATGAGCCAAGTGCAAAGCCAGTCCCATCCCCGGGCAAGCCCGCCAGTAATAGTGGTATTGCTGCCAAGCCTCAGAAGAGAGCGGCTTTATTGGGCGGATTAGTCAAATAATCTGACCGATTGCATTTAGCTGCGCTGGCCTTCAGTTAAATGATAGGCTTGAACGACAGTGTCTTACCATATTTAATTAACCGCCATCAGGTTTTCCTGCTGATGGCGGTTTTTTTATTTAATCGAGGATACAGATTTTGTTTATACTTGATGCTGAACTTGCGTTTTGGCAATAACCAATATGCAAATTCCCTGTTTTCGGATTTTCGTCAGAATTTGGATAATGTCGTTTTGAATTTACTTCTGAATTCTTGCTAGTATTAAGGTACCTTCACTGAAGCAGCGTATAAAAACTCGCTGCCTGCTAGAATCGAATCAATATTTTTTGCTGCTTAGAATAATGGCTACCGCTCCAATCACCAGAACCATCTCCGTAGATCAATTGTGTGTCGGCTTGTATGTGCATCTGGACGTAGGTTGGCTGGAACATAGCTTTGCCCGAAATAATTTCAAGATCAAGGGTGCCGAACAGATCGCAGCGATTAAGCAACTCGGGATCAAAACCATACGGGTAGAGCCAGCCCGCTGCGATTGCAGACCGCTGCCTGTCGATGCAAATCCCGCGCCAGCACAGGTAGAGATTGTCGAGCCCAGTGCCGAGGAACTTGAAATGATCAAAGCCAAAAAGGCGCGCATAGAAAAATTGATCAAGGAGCGCGAGGCGATCAGTAAGTGCGAGAAGGAGTATTCGAAGGCAGCCAATACCTTAAAAAATATTTCACGTAATTTGTTTTCCCGGCCAAAGGAGGCTTACAGCGACGCAAGTCAGCTGATACAGCAAATGCTTGATTCTCTGATGGCAGACAAAGACATCGCCATCCATCTGATGAACGACAAGATCGCCGGTGAAGACGCCTATTATCATTCTCTGAATGTTTCTGTGCTGGCGATGATGCTTGCCAAAGAAATGTCACTGCCTGCAGAGGATATCAAGGCGCTCGGCATAGGTTGTCTGTTCCATGACATCGGTAAGATCGAGATTCCGGATCGCATCGTTAATAAAACTTTTCCCCTGACCCGCGCCGAACAAAATTTGCTGCAAATGCATTGCCAGTATGGTGAAAGCATAGCCGAGAAAATCGAGTTGCCGAAAGCTGCCATGGACATTATCCGGCAACATCATGAACACGCGGATGGGAGCGGCTACCCAAAGCAATTGAGTCTGGCGCAGATTTCGCCGCTAGCGCGTATCGTCACAGTCATCAATACCTATGATAATCACTGCAATCGTCCGAATCCGGCCGATTCGCTTAGTCCCTATGAAGCGCTGTCGTATATGTTTGCACAGCAGCGCAAGTTATTTGACTCCGCGCCACTCAACATCTTTATTCGTTGCATGGGGATCTATCCGCCAGGTACGCTGGTTGAATTGTCTGACGGGACTTTAGGCATGGTCGTGTCCGTCAATTCCGGCAAACCGCTGCGCCCTAGTGTACTGATTTATGACCCCAGCGTGCCAAAAAATGAAGCCATTATTCTGGACTTAAGTGTAGAGCCTGAAATGGAAGTCAAACACAGTCTCAAGACTAACCAGTTGTCGCCTGAAGTCTATGATTACCTTAGTCCGCGTAAGCGAATGAACTACTTTTTTGATACGCCGAAGACCAGCTCAGCCAAGAGCTAGAATGTATTGACTGGCGCTGGATTTCTTTGCGGCGTATTGACGGCATCAGTTTTCTTAAGCCTGACGCTGTACGTTCTCTGGGGGAGTGGTTTCTGCCATCATCTTCTTGCAATGCGGACATGATTTTCCTTCCACATACCAAGGTGACAGCTGTTCGCGTGGCGTGACTACGGCGCGGCATGCGTAGCATTGTTTGGTATCGGTCGCTTCGAGCTTAGGGTTTAGCGCAGTGCGATAGTCGAACACAAAACAGTCGCCGTGATAATGCGTGCCGCCCACTTCTTCAAAGTACTTCAGGATGCCGCCTTCGAGCTGATACACGCTGTCATAGCCGACATTCTGCATGTGAATGGCGGCCTTTTCGCAACGGATGCCGCCAGTACAAAAAGTCACCACGGTTTTGTCATTTAATGCATCACGGTTCGCTTCTATGACAGCGGGAAACTCGGTGAATTTGCTGATGCGATAGTCGATAGTATTGTCGAAACTGCCCACGTCGACTTCAAAATCATTCCGGGTGTCGACCATGACGACGGCTTTGCCATTGTCATCGTGGCCCTGATCGAGCCAGCGCTTTAAGGTGTGCGCATCAACCGAAGGTGCGCGACCATCTTCCGGTTTGATCAATGGCATGCGCATCGTGATGATCTCGGGCTTGAGTTTAACCAGCAACTTGGTGAAGGGCTGGCGGTCTGACAAGCTCTCTTTTGCCACGACATCGGCAAAGCGCAGGTCGGTATGCAGCCAAGCCATATACGCATCGATTTCGTGACGCAAGCCGGCAAGGAACATGTTGATGCCTTCAGGCGTCAGCAATACGGTGCCCTTGAGGTTGAGTTCTTCGCACTTGGCGATAAATTCAGGGCGTTTTTCAGCGGTATCACTGAACGTGATGAATTTATAGGCAGAGATGTTGATGTATTTGTTGTCGCTGGAGGTGATTTTGGCAGGCATGAGAAATTCGATAAAATGTATAAGTCTTTGATTCGATAGCATTATAGGGCAGAACGATGCGCTTGGATATGTTCGTTGCCCAAGCAGTTTTCTTTATAAACAAAGGAATTTCAGATATTGCAAGCTTCGCAAGCCAGGAATTGTCCGACTATTGCCTGACTATTTACGGACGGTTGATTCATGGTGAATGCTATGCTTAGTCTGAACACAAAAGCTGATTTAGTCGGGCAACGCGGTAAAATAGCGGGATGACTACTGAATACGCAAACGAACCTATACTTTCAGCTGAAGCTGCCGACGCCAGCACCCTGTTACCCGCTGTTGCACCGCCATTCCCACAATTTGTCCATCTGCGCCTGCACTCGGAATATTCGATTGTTGATGGCCTGGTGCGCATCGATGATGTTGTCAAAGCGGCAGTCAAAGATAGGCAGCCGGCATTGGCGATGACTGATCTGGCCAATTTGTTTGGCATGGTGAAGTTTTATAAATCGACGCGTGGCAAAGGGATTAAACCCATTGTCGGCTGTGACGTCTGGATCACGAATGAAACTGAGCGTGACAAGCCATCGCGCTTATTGCTCCTGGTGAAAAACCGCACCGGCTATTTGCAGCTGTGTGAATTGCTGGCTCAGGCGTGGATAGAAAACCAGCACCGTGGCCGTGCCGAACTGAAATTCGAATGGCTGCAGGCGATTTTTGACAAAGGCGAGGAGCCTGGCCTGATCGCCATTTCAGGCGCGCATTTTGGCGATGTCGGTATTGCCATCGATAACGGCAATCTTGCCGCAGCTGAAACCAATGCGCTGCGTTGGGCCAGTATTTTTCCGCAACATTTTTTTATCGAGATACAGCGCGCTGGTCAGCCCAACATGGAGAACCATGTCCGTCAGGCAGTCGCCTTGGCGCACCGGCTGGGTTTGCCAGTGGTGGCAACGCATCCGATTCAATTCATCAGCAAAGAAGATTTTACGGCGCATGAAGCGCGTACCTGTATCGCTGAAGGTGAGATGTTGGCGAATGGCCGCCGTGTGCGGCGCTTCAATGATCAGCAATGTTTTAAGACCCAGGAGGAGATGGCGACACTGTTTGCCGATCTGCCGGGCGCATTGCAGAACGCCGTAGAGATCGCCAAACGCTGCAGCCTGAAGCTGGAGCTGGGTAAGCCGAGGTTGCCGGATTTTCCTACGCCGGATGGCATGACCATCAACGACTTTCTGGTCGCCGAGTCGAAAAAAGGCCTGGAGTATCGCCTGACGCAGGTCTTCCCGAATGAGGAAAAACGCGAGAAGGAAAGGGCGCGTTACGAGGCGCGCCTGAAGTTCGAGACCGATACCATCGTCAAGATGGGATTTCCCGGCTACTTCCTGATCGTTGCGGATTTTATTCAGTGGGCAAAAAATAACGGTGTGCCGGTCGGACCTGGCCGCGGTTCGGGAGCTGGTTCGCTGGTCGCGTATTCGCTGCTGATTACCGATCTCGATCCCTTGCAGTACAACTTGCTGTTTGAACGTTTTCTGAATCCTGAACGCGTATCCATGCCCGATTTCGATATCGATTTTTGCCAGGAGGGCCGCGACCGCGTGATTCAATACGTCAAGGACAGGTACGGCAAGGAAGCGGTGTCGCAGATCGCCACTTTCGGTACCATGGCGGCAAAAGGGGCGATCCGCGACGTCGGCCGCGTGCTCGATTTTGGCTATATGTTTTGCGATGGCGTGTCGAAGTTGATTCCTTTCAAGCCGGGCAAGCAGGTGACGATTGCCGAGGCGATTATCGAAGAGCCTTTGCTGGCTGAGCGGCAGGAAAACGAAGAGGAAGTGAAAACCCTGCTCGATCTGGCGCAGCAGGTGGAAGGCATTACGCGCAACATCGGCATGCACGCCGGTGGCGTGCTGATCGCGCCGGGCAAACTGACCGATTTTTGCCCGCTGTACACGCAGGGTGGGGACACCGGCGTGGTCTCGCAGTACGATAAAGACGACGTCGAAGCCGTCGGTCTGGTGAAGTTCGACTTTTTGGGTTTGACGACGCTGACCATTCTTGACCGTGCGGTGCGCTACATCAAAATGCTTGATCCTTCATTGGCTGATTTTGATCTGGCGAAATTGCCGCTCGATGACAGGGCATCGTATGAGTTGCTGACCAAGGCAAAAACCGTTGCCGTATTCCAGCTGGAAAGCCGCGGCATGCAAGGCATGCTGAAAGATGCGCGGCCAGACCGTTTCGAGGACATTATTGCGCTGGTGGCCTTGTACCGCCCGGGTCCTATGGATCTGATCCCGGATTTCTGCAAACGCAAACACGGCGAAAAATTTGATTATCCCGATCCCCGCACCGAAGGTATTTTGTCCGAGACCTACGGCATCATGGTGTATCAGGAGCAGGTCATGCAGATGGCGCAGGTGGTGGGCGGCTACTCGCTCGGTGGTGCCGATCTGTTGCGCCGCGCCATGGGTAAAAAGAAGGCCGAAGAGATGGCCGAGCACCGCCAGATTTTCCGCGATGGCGCAGCCAAGGATGGCTTGTCGCAAGCCAAGGCCGACGAGATTTTCGATCTGATGGAAAAGTTCGCGGGCTACGGTTTTAATAAATCGCATGCTGCCGCCTACGCCTTGCTGTCGTATCACACCGCGTATTTAAAAGCCCATCACCCGGCAGCGTTCATGGCAGCCAATATGTCGCTGGCGATGGACGATACCGAGAAGGTGAAAATTCTGGTCGAGGATGCGATCGACATCTGCAAACTCAAAATGCTGGCGCCAGACATCAATCAATCCGATTACCGCTTCATGCCTGTCGGCGAGCCAGGCAAGAAGGCTACGCAGATCCGTTACGGCATGGGCGCGGTCAAGGGATCGGGGCAAAACGCCATCGAGAACATCGTCGCTGCGCGCAAGGCTGACGGGCCGTTCACCAGCCTGTTTGATTTCTGCAAGCGGGTTGATAAGCGCCAGGTGAACCGTCGGACGATTGAATCTTTGATCCGTGCTGGGGCGATGGATAGTCTGAAGCAGGACAGGGCGGTGTTGCTGGCGACCGTCGATTATGCGATGGAAGCGGCCCTGCAGGCAGAGGCAGCGGCCAATCAGGTCAGCTTGTTCGGCGACGACGATGACATGATCCCGCCGCCGGAATACGTCAAGGCCGAACTCTGGTCAGACCGCCAGCGTCTGCTGGAAGAAAAACAGGCGCTGGGCTTTTACCTGTCCGGCCATCTGTTTGATGCCTACGCGCCTGAGGTCAGGCAGTTCGTTAAGACCACGCTGGCCAAGCTTGACCCTTCGCGCGATTTGCGCCTGCTTGGCGGCGTCATCTCTGGCGTGCGCACGCAGATGACACAGCGCGGCAAAATCCTGATCGTCACTCTCGACGATGGTACTGGCGTCGTTGATGTCACGGTATACAGCGAACTGGCAGATCAGTACAAAAACATTTTCAAGGAGGATGAATTCCTGGCGGTGCTGGGCAAGGTCTCCGAAGACAGATTCTCTGGTGGTTTGCGCATCACCGCAGAAAAGGTGATGGACATCGGCCGCGCCAGGGTGCAGTTCTCTCAGGGTTTGCGCATCACTTTAGATGCCAGTGCGGATACAGCAAAACTGAGCGAGATTCTCAAGCCGCATATCAACCAGGAAGGTTGCCCTGTGCTTATCCGTTACCAGAATCAGGATGCCAGTGCCGAGCTCTACCTGGCTGATCAATGGCGCGTGAACCCTGACGACCATTTGCGCAAAAAACTCGGTGACTGGCTGACCCCGAAGAATGTACAGATTGAATATGCCTGAACAGTCAGTCAACACAACTGCGATGCAAAATTCGTGGCGCGCAAGCTTGCCTGAGCAGGTACTGGTTTGCTTGCCTCTGAGTTTATTCTTCCCCGTGGGGGTGATGTATGCTGGTGTGTTGCTGTTTTATATCAGCTTGATCGTCTCTGGTGATTATGCCGGGAAATGGCAGCGCGTGCGCGCGAGCCCTATGCTGGTTCCCGCACTCGCGCTGAGTGGTGTCAGCATCGTCATCGGCCTGATGCAAGAGCGACCGGCGGGTGAGTTCTGGTCGGGCTTCAGACATTACCAGGTTTATTTATTCTTATTTCCATTTCTGTCCGTGGGCGCAGGTGCATGGCAAAAACGAGCGCAACAAATATTCTTTGCCGGCGCAGTTTATGCTGCGACTCTGTATTACCTGAACGCCATGCAATGGCTGCCCGATATTACGCTGTTTCGCAGTTATATTAAATACGAGGGAAACAAGTCCATTTTGCTCGGTGTCTTGCTGGCGCTGGCCGCTGGCTGGATGTTGCATGCCTGGCGCTTGCATAGGGATCACCTGTTATGGCGCGCAGCGGCATTGCTGTATGTGCTTGTCGCCTTGCTGCTGCTGGCAAAAACCCGCACGGCAAGCCTGATTTTTTTCCTGTTGTGCGCTGTCATGTTGTTGCGTAACTTCAGTTTTACCTGGCGTAAATTAGTTGCGTTGTCTATTCCTGTCCTGATAAGCGTAGCCGGTATGAATTACATGGCCGGATTGCCGGCACCTGCGACTTGTCTGGTAAATGCGATGCGCGATGCGCAAATGCGGCCAACGGAAATCATGTTGACGCGTGGCGTCTGCACCGTTCAGCAGATCCGCGATTTCAGTCAGGGAAAACAAATTGCCGAGGACGGCATGCGCTTGGAAATTTACAAGAANNTGGATGCCACTGTATCAAAGCAAAGCAAGGGACATGATGAGCGGCACCATGACTACGCCACACAATGACTATCTGTTGTATTGCACTGAGCTTGGCATAGTCGGTCTGCTGGCACTGCTGTGGTTATGGTGCAAGCAATTGCTGATCGCCAGGCAGATGCAGGGGGGCGAACACGGTGAGCGGGCGATGCTGCTGGCGATGCTGGGCATTACCATGATGGTTGGCGGGATGTTCAATGCCGTCTTGCGTGATGGCGTGTTTGGCATGGCGTTTATGATTTTGCTGTCCATTCCCTTGGCGGGAGTGAGGAAGCGGTAGTGCCGTATCAGGAAAATGATGAAATATTGAAACAGCTCACGCAGCATCCATGCGCCTTCTGGCATCAAAATGGCTTGCAGCCCGCATAAACGTTGCGTAACGAAAAATAAATATGAATAAAATGACATTGGCTGTGTTCCTGCGATTGTGGACATCGATCCGGCAATATCGCCGTTACCTGTTGCTGACCTTGCTCACCATGCTCGCGACCGCCATGACGGAAGTCATGTTTCCCCATGTGTTTGGTTATTTGCTCGATCACGGATTCAAGGGCGAGAAAACCGATCTGCCACTCTGGAAGGTACCGACGGCGATCGTCGGTATTTTCGTCTTGCGCGGCATCTGTACTTTCATTACCAGCTATCTGATGACCTGGATATCGACGCGCCTGCTGAACGATCTTCGTGCGCAGATCTTTGCCAGGATCATGAGCGTGCCGGTGCGCTTCTATCATTCAGAATCGAGCGGTCGCATCATTAACACCATCATGTTTGAATCTCAGCAGATCGTGGATATGCTCAAGGTCTCCATCACCACCTTGTTCCGCGATTCGCTGACGGTGATTGTCTTGCTCTCCTATCTTTTGTGGGTGAACTGGCGGCTCACTCTGGTGACTGTCGTATTGATTCCTGCAATGGCGGCATTGGTGCGCGGCGTTAGCAAGCGGCTGCGCAAGTTGAACCAGAATCAGCTTGAAGTGAATGGAGAGCTGACTCAGGTCATCGAGGAAACAACGCGCGCGCATCAGGTGATACGCATTTTTGGCGGCCAGCAGTATGAGCAAAAACGTTTTGACGCAAAAAATGAAAAGCTGCGCGGTTACTCCATGAAGACCACCGTCGCCGTCGCGTCCACTACGCCGATCACGCAGGTGCTGGCGGCGGTGGCGGTGGCCATCGTCATCATGCTGGCGGTGGTGCAAGCCAAGCAAGACACTACAACAGTGGGCGATTTCGTTAAATTCATTACTGCCATGATGATGTTGCTGACACCCTTGAAGCGACTGGCAGACCTGAACGGCCCCATGCAACGTGGCCTGGCGGCATCAGAGTCTGTGTTTGCCATGATAGACGCCGAGCCAGAACAGGATAGCGGCGCACACTTGACAGCAAGGGCACAAGGCAAGCTGGAATTCGTGAACACTAGTTTCACCTATCCAGGGCAAGAGCAGCAGGCGCTGTCAGAGATTACGCTTTGCATACAACCGGGCGAGACCATTGCGCTGGTCGGCATGTCGGGCGGTGGCAAGACGTCGCTGGTGAATCTGGTGCCACGGTTTTATACGCCAGATTCCGGCGATATTCTGCTTGATGGCCGCTCGTTGCAAGATATTTCATTATCGAGCCTGCGCGAACAAATTGCCATGGTTAGTCAGCACGTGGTCTTGTTCGATGACACGATCGCCGCCAACATCGCTTATGGCGATGCGCAGCCAGATGCTGCAAGAATCGCTGCTGCAGTGCAGGCGGCGCATTTGACTGAGGTTGTCAACGATATGCCGGAAGGGCTGAACACGATGATAGGCGATAACGGCATGCGCTTGTCTGGCGGCCAGCGCCAGCGCCTGGCGATCGCGCGGGCGATCTATAAAAACGCCCCCATCCTGATTCTGGATGAAGCTACCTCAGCACTCGATACCGAATCCGAGCGCGCGGTGCAAGAAGCATTGGACGGACTCATGCAAGGCCGCACTACACTGGTCATCGCGCATCGGCTCTCCACAATAGAGCGCGCCAGTCGCATTGCGGTGCTGGTCGAAGGTCGCATCGTAGAAATCGGCAGCCATGCAGAGCTGTTGAGTAAAGAGGGCGTATATGCCAATTTGTATCGTCTGCAGTTTGCCGCTTAATCATGCCTGACGGATGCCTGACATGAATAACCCGACCCCATCCCGTATCCTGGTCATTGCGCCCAACTGGATAGGCGATGCCGTGATGGCGCAACCGCTGTTAACACTGTTGAAACAGGCGCACCCATTGCAGCCTATCGACGTGCTGGCGCCAAGCTGGGTGGCACCGGTATTGCGGGCAATGGCAGAAGTCGATAGCGTGCTGGAAACCCCTTTCAAACACGGCGCATTGCAATTGCGTGAGCGCTGGCGCTATGCGCAGATATTGCGCCGGCGCGGCTATGCCAGCGCCTATGTCTTGCCTAACACCCTGAAGTTCGCTCTGCTGCCTTGGATGGCGGGTATCAAGAAGCGCGTAGGCTACAAAGGTGAGAGCCGCTACGGCCTTATCAATATCATGCATCACGATGACCCTGCCGCCCCGCGTGCGATGGTGCCGTTTTATGCGGCGCTGGCGACAGCGCCGGATGATCAGGCGCCAACGCAATTGGCGCGTCCCGCCTTGCATGTGACCAGTCAGCAGATCGCGCAAGTGCTAAGTACCCTTGGTTTGTCTGCGCAACATCCGCTCATCGCCTTTGCGCCTGGCGCAGAATTCGGCAATGCCAAACGCTGGCCAACCTCGCATTTTGCCCAACTTGCCGACAGCATCTTGCAAGCGCATCCCCGTGCGCAAATCGTGTTGCTCGGCTCGCCCAAGGATAATGCAGTTTGCGACGAGATCAAAGGGCTTAACCCGGCCGTGCATCATCTGGCCGGAAAAACCACGCTGGATCAGGCGGTCGCCCTGATTGCCGCCGCCTCCGCTGTCGTTAGCAATGATTCCGGCCTGCTGCACATCGCCTCTGCGCTGAATCGTCCGGTGATTGCAATATATGGCCCGACTGATCCGTATCATGCACCGCCATTTTCCGATATCGCGCACTCGCTCTCGTTACACCTGCCTTGCGCGCCATGCAAACAACGCGAGTGCCCATTGATGCACCATGAATGCATGCAAAAACTGACGCGTGATATGGTCTGGATGCCATTGCAAGCTATCCTGCAGGCGGTAACGGAATGAATTACGGTGCCATCATTCCTCGCCCCAAGGACGAAGAGAAACGCCTGACGGCATTGCATCGCTATGGCTTGCTTGATACGCCAGTTGATGGCGACTATGACTTTCTGGCCGAGCTAGCGGCCACCTTATGCGCCACGCCTTTCGCCTTTATCGCTCTGGTCGATGAAGATAGGGTCTGGTATAAATCAGCGTATGGCTCCCTGGCGCGAGAGATTCCACGTGATTACGACTACTGCGCTTGGGCCATCCTTGAACCGCGCGAGCTGCATATACCTGATCTGCACGCGGACCCCCGCACAGCACGTCTGCCACTGACGAAAGGTCCTATGCGTTACCGCATGTTCCATGGCGTTAATTTAATCAGCGCTGATGGTTATGCTATCGGCACCTTGTGCGTGCTTGATGTTGTCGTGCGAGATCTCAGTCTTGAGCAACAGGATCGCCTGCATAAATTGGCACGTCAGGTCATGTTTCTTTTCGAGTTACGCGCAAAAGACGCTGCACTTGACGATCTGAATAAAAAAATTCAAAAAGTCGTTGTCTTTGATGAGCTGACCGGATTGTCTAACCGACGCGCGCTGCTGGCTCGCCTGCAGGCAGAAATGGATCGCAGCCGCAGGCTGGGTACAGATCTGAGCGTAGTCATGATCGCGCTGGATCATTTCAAGCAAATCAACGAACGTCATGGTGATGCACTGGGCGATATTGTTTTGCGTGGAATCGCCGCGTTGCTGCGTGAGCATATTCGTGTCACCGATATCGCGGGACGATATGGGGGGGATCTACTTTGCGTACTTTTGCCCGGTACAAGCGTGACTGACGCAACTTTCGTTGCCAACACTTTGCGGCTGGCGATTGCCGAAGCTGTTTTTTCGGGGATGGGCCACCAGGTCAAGGCAACAGCAAGTCTAGGAATTGCCTTGTATCACGCACAAAATACACCTACGGTCGAGAGCCTAATTGAGCTTGCCGAACACGCCATGTTTCGTGCCAAAGTGGCAGGGCGTAACCGTGTCGAGGTTACTGCATCTGTTATCTGAGCAACGCGCCCTCCGTTTGACTTAATCGTCATGCAGGTGTTGGTATGTCAAATGCCGTGAAGCACGACAATTGCCGCTGAGATAGACAAGCTTAATTCTTTAAAATAATCCAAATTGCGCATTTAAGAAATTTCTTCAATATGCCGCCGTAGCGCTCTCTACCTTGCATCGAATTCTTCGTTCTCAATAGAAATACAACGTGTCGAAAAATTTTACAGGGATCATTTTTTCGAGGTTGTTTTTGCAATTATTTATCATTTTCTCATAGTGTAATGTTAAACGTGGCACAGGATTTGCTTATGTTGTGTCATGCAAGACATGAGGCGGGAATGTTACTTAAGGGTAATTTAAATTTTCCTGAGCTAAATTGTCAAACAGTTACCTGTCGTTAATTTGAGAAATCAATACGGAGAATCAAAATGAAAAAAGTAATCGCGCTAGCCGGAATAGTCAGCAGTTTGTTGTTGGCACCAGTAGCAAATGCAGCTTTAGTTACGGAATGGACTTACACACAGAATACGACCTGGACTTCAGCAACCTTTACCAATGGATCTGGTGAGCAAAACTATCTGGCTGCAAATGGATATAACGCGAACAATCATATTGACTCTACATTGATTAGCTGGGGTTACAGAGCTCCTGTGTTTAATTCAGCGCCAACATCCGGTTCCAGTGGATACACCGCTCGTAGTGGTGTTCAAATCGGTAACTCTGTTGCGACCGGTACTGTCTTTACCAATGGCGCCTACGCCGTAACCAATGACATTACGCATTACAACAATGTTCTGTCGAACAGTTTTGCTACCCTGACCGGCGCCACTTTGCACACGACATTGCATTTGAACCCACTCGCGCCAACGCCAAGTGCCGATGATGTGGATGTCGGTGATGTTGACTACAGTATTACTTTTAAAGAAACAGCAAATGTGCAGATCGCGAATCAAACAGCAACTCAAAGTTGTGGTTTTGTGTCGGTGACCTATTGTGATGATATTTTTGTTATCACTTCAGATGTGCTGTCCAGCATATTTCAGTACGATGGACAATGGTATTCTGCCAGCCTGGTTGAGTTCACAGGTAATTTGAGATTGCTGGATAATGCGCAATGTGCCGCCGCTGGTGCTGCAAATGGCTGCTTCGGTTTTACAACTAGAGAAGGCTTGAATACGACAGCGCAATTTGGTTTCGATGTCAGGGCCATTCCAGAGCCAACACCGATGGCTCTGTTAGCTTTGGGTTTGTTTGCCTTTTTTGCGGTAAGCCGTCGTAAAAATTCTTAATTCACTACCTACTGCAGTACACACGATCACCGAATGATTTCGGTGATCGAAAAAAAACCGGCATTTTTTAAAATGCCGGTTTTTTTATTTGAAAAACGATCTTGCTCTTTCTTGCTCTTAATTGGGCACTTTCATCTTCTCACATCAGAATAATGTCGTATTATATTAATGTGAGCATTTTGCATGCTGTTTAAAATGTAGATTATTCATAACTCATTGAAATTAAATAATTATTTGTTTGTTGTTGTCCGATGTTGTATTATCCAGTCGTTGATTTATGTGTAGCTAGGTTTGTAGCTACATACTCGCGATAGGATCATATATGAGTAAGAAGAAAAATGAAGCTTTAAGCCCAACGCAATTAAAAAATTGGGTTAGGGCAGCACTTAGTGGAATTTCTCCTACTGAAGTTGACCCTGATACAAATATGGTCAATGTTCTTTCCCTTCCGCTGGCTCGTTCTGATGGCAATGGGCTTACTTTTACACTTTCAAAAGCTGGCACTGCATCTTGGGTTTTGCGATATCGACACGCAAATCGACCACGTGAATTAACCCTTGGAAACTACCCTGACCTAGGCCTATCCGAAGCTCGAAAGAGAGCGAGAGAACACAGATCAGAAATTGATCGTGGGGCAGACCCAGCATATGACAAAAAAAAATCCAAGATACTGTTACTTCAAGATTGGACTGTCAATCAGTTGATTGAAGATTATCGATCTAAAACTCTTTGCGATTTAAGTCAAAGCACTCAAGCTAGTTACAGTCGTGCGCTTTTAAAAGTTGGTACCCGATTAGGATCGACGCTTGTATCAAAGGTTGAGGCACTAGATATTGTTAATTTGATTGAAGATTTAGATGCCACTTGGTTGGCATCTAATATGCTTTTAATAGCAACGAAAATGTTATTTCGTCACGCGGTCGGAAAGAAGTTGATTGTTTCGAATCCATGCATAGGAATCGAGTTGAGTGCCATTATGGGGAAGCGACCGCCAAAAAAAGTTCGGTTAATGTTGAAAGCAGAAGAAATTAAATTGCTAATGAATGCTTCCATGAATTCTGAAAATCTTCTCGCTATCAAAATTTTGCTTGCAACTGCCGTTAGGTCTGATGAGTTAAGAAATGCAAAGTGGGAACATTTAGATTTTAAGGAAAATGTTTGGAGTGTGCCATCTTCAAAGACGGGGCCAGGTATTCAAATTCCGCTGACTCAGCCAGTTGTCAATTGGTTTCTTGAATTAAAGAATATTTCAAAAAACTCCAGCTTTGTTCTGCCTGCTAGGAAGGAAAGAAGAAAAATCCGCCTTGGAGGTGATACATCTATCAATCCCAATACAATTGGCGCAGCAATTGAGTTTTGGTTGGAAACTCATAAGCCTAATATCCGTCGTTTCACCCCACACGACCTTCGCTCAACAGCAAAAAGCCATATGCGCTCATTGGGTATATCACGAGACATAACTGAGATGTGCCTTAATCACAAACTTAAGGGAATTGAGGGTATTTATGACGTCCATACATATTTTAAGGAACGAAAAGAAGCGTTGACGAAGTGGGCTGATTTTTTATTGCGAATCGAAAATGGAAAAGAAAAAGAAAGGGGTCGATTTGAACCAATTACTTTTAACTTGAATAACTAGCAGAGTTTTCGGGCTGATTAAATGCTATGTATATTTGTGAATGGCGGTGTAAATCGCGTAAATATGGCGTCAATATCTGAGCGTCATAATCCCACGTTTTACTGGACAAGTTGTGCGATGCAGCTTCGTCAAATAGTATATTGCGAAGGATATATTGATTGGTGGCAGTCGGCTCGTATTTGCCTAACGGTGACCGGCAAAAATAAACTGGAAGCGGACTTCATGTTTCACCTGCAATCGGCGGCTGGGTGCCCATTGTTGTCATAGAAGAGTTTCCAATGATCGTCTGCAGTGGGGATGTTAACAGCCAGTCAAGATAAATCTCAATATTGATAATTTCGTTGGTAGAATGAAAAATTATTGTTCTGCTGCTTTTCACGGATTTTCAATAATAAAGTACGAAAAGTGGCCACTATTTCGAAGATGCAAGCCACAAGACACTCTTGGATCTTTTGTCATGCATTTTTAGGGAGCACGAATGTTTTTACCCGGCAAACCTGTCGCCCTAGAACAAAGTTGGGCATTTACATGATTCCACTCCACATCGAAACTCACGATAGCCATTTAGGCTTCGAAATAGCCGATAGTTCGAGTCTTAACGCGGATCTTGCTATTCATGCACCCGGCGGCGTGACGCTAACGTATCAAGGCTCGCTTGTCTGCAAAGCAGTCGGCATTCCCGAGGTATTGCAGTTTCTCGTTGACGCATCCGTTAATGTCGATCTGGCGCTTTTTTCTGCATGGCTTTACGACAAAGTTAAGAACAAAGACATAGAGCGAATCACCATCAGCAGACGCGTCGTCACGGAAATAACACCGCAAGCTATCCGCCAAGTGCTAGAAGAGGAAATCCGGCGGTGAACAAATGCCCAACCCATCATTTCACCGGACCTGCGCGAAAAGCCGCGCAGGCCTGTGAATTCCAACGTTAGACCTCACAATCAGGAGCCACAGTGTCATTCACCGATCTTGCAGCAGTGGTAGGTGCGCTCGCGTGGCTCCCGCCAATATTTGTTGTACTTCAAAGCTGGTTCACGAAGCCGAAGATTCGCGTCATCACTCAACCGTCACCTGAGATTGGGTTCACAACCCTCGGGGCAATCCTGAACCTGCGAGTGGCGCTCACAGTGACCCACAAAGACATTGTGATCACCGGCATCCGTCTGAAGGTCACGCATGAATCGGGTGAGCAGACGTTCTTCTCCTGGCGAGGAATCGTTCAACGCATGGGAACAATGAATTATCCACAAGTTGGTGCCGTGCCCTTCGAGAAGGAGCTCAACGTATTGGCCATGAAAGTTTCACTCAAAGATGTAGAGGAGCGCTTCATCAGATTTCAGAACGTTGATTTCTTACAGCACAAATCCGAGATTGAAGCGGCAACACTAAAGACTATGGCGCACCTCAGGCAAACCGACTCTTTTGATGGACAAGCGTTCTTGAAAAGCCAAGGGATGGCTGACTTGTACTCATTCATACGGCAGTCCTTTTCTTGGAAGCCAGGCGGCTACCGACTTCAAGTGCTCATCGAGTCACCCGATGCTTTCACAGTGCTGGATGACGAATACACGTTCAACTTGTCACCACTTCAGGTACAGAACCTGTCAAACAACCTACAGCAAATAGAGCAGTACTACGCCAACGAAGTCTTGCCACCAAAAGACGGTGAGCAGCTCGAACAAATTGTTTGGCGCTGGGTGTATCCAGAAATGCCGAAGGTGACTGGGTAGGCCGGTGAGGTCTAACACAGTTGCGATTAATTGCCCTGCCAGAAAACGACCAATTACTAACAGTCTTAATAGTACCTAGAAGTGCATGTTAAAAATATAGGGGTAGATATAATTAACAGTTTGAGATATACTAACACCGTGTTTCTAACACTTTAATTGAAAGGTTTTAGATATGGCAATATTTGGATATGCGCGTGTTAGTACCAAAGACCAGACGACAGATAATCAGAAATTGGAAATAGAGCAGGCAGGATACAAAATTGATTACTGGTTCAATGATGACGGCGTTAGTGGAAAAATGCATGCCTCTCAACGACCGCAATTTAAAATGCTTCTGGTTAAAATCAGGGATGGTGAAACATTAGTCGTGTCAAAGCTTGATCGGCTAGGGCGGGATGCCCAAGATGTTGGTAGTACAATTAAAAATCTGGCTAAGAGAAAGATCGAAGTCATAGTTTTACAGCTTGGTAAGTTAGATTTAGCTTCGCCTGCTGGAAAGATGATGCTAACAATGTTAGCTGCTGTGGCAGAAATGGAGCGAGATTTGTTGATAGAGAGAACTCAGTCGGGATTGGCGAGGGCAAAAAGCGAAGGGAAAATACTTGGTAGACCGACTAAGACGACCCCTGAACAAAGAGCAGAAATTATTATTCAATCCAATCAAGGCGATACTGTGAGTTCCTTAGCTAGAAAATATTCAATTTCAAGGGCAAGTATTTTGAGTATTGTAAAAAAATAAAATCCCATCCGGAAAAATCAAGCAGCGTTGCAGCTCCCCACGAATACTTAGAGCCTTGCAGGGAGCTATTACATGTCTACTTAAATTTAATGCGCTGGGCTGTTGGATTGGCCTTTGCAAATATTTCAACTTTCTGCATGTATTTCACATATTCTTCGCTTTCTTTAATAACGTCAAAGGCATCATTCGCACTTTGAGGAATTTGAGGTGGTGAGTTGCGAGCTAAGTCATTTTTTATAAATACACTGCTCGCGGCATAAGCATTGATGAAAGCATATTGCATATTAATTTGAGCAAGTGCTGCTTTCTTGTCTTTACAAATAGCCTTCGCGAGAGAGCTAAGATCATAGTTATTGCAATTGATCATTGTAATCACGTCGCCAAATGAATACAGGATAACTTTTGCTGACAAGGGATGGTTTGGACGAGGGAGAGCCATTACTACCAAATTGGTCGTCTTGTGAGACTCTTCAAAAGCAGCCTGTCGCTCCGCTGCTTGCCGTTCTATTTCTGCCCATCCTTTCTTATCGCCTGCTTTTGGAAAGTTTGGTGCTCGTTGAATATTTGATGCAGGAGGATTATTTATAATATTCGTTTGATTCGTCGTTTTTTGTTTTGCCAATTGTTCTTTTTGGAATTCTGCTTCTACAGCATCCATGTCAGATGTATCACCGTTTAACGCATTTGGCATTGTTGGTGCTGTTGCTGCAGTGGTTTTTTGATTGATCTGAATAGGAGCGCTCAACTTTTGTTTTACGATAGAACTTAAATCAAACGCGTGCGACGCAGAGGTAAGGAGTATGGGTGAGGCAAATGCTAATTTAATAAATGTTTTCATATTATTGTTCCTTTAATTATTTTTGTTAAGTCACATACTGTTGGAATTCTGCTTAATAGCAGGTAGTGATTGCGCAGCAATTTTAGAGATGACATCTTAGCTATACGGCGAATACAATTCCCACCCACGCAATTGCTCCAGCCATCGTGTTGGGATTCCACCCAAGCCAAATCGAATCCCTGCCAAGCCCCCAGCAACGCAAGCCGATGTATCAGTATCGTTTCCAAAGCCAATCGCCGTTTTAATGACATCTTCAAACGACGATTCATCTAAGGCTTTTTTTGCAGACCATAAGGTATCAACAACATAACCAGAACCAGTTGGATGATCACGCAACGGAGAAGTCAAAATGACGTCTAGCTCGTTGAGGAAACTAATGCCCTCTGCTTCTACAGCCCAATCTGCGTAGATTGCTTGAAGCTGCGTTGCTGCTAAATCCCACGGATGCTCATCTGCATTTAAATATGCACGTGCTACTAGACAATAAAATCCGCAGGCGACTAATGATCGTGGATGTGCGTGGGTAGGGACTGACTGAAGGTGGGCTTCCTTGACCATCGAAGCGTTATCGCCTTTATGCAATAACGCCAACGGCAATACTCTCATCAGTGACCCGTTACCATTATTGGATTCTGTTGCACCACCAGACTGGTACGGGTTAGTTCCATTCATTAATAACTCAATTGCATCCGATGTTTGGATACCCACATCAAATACTTTTCCATCCACAGCGAAATATCCATTTTTGTACCAATCACATAAGCGTTGAGAGAAATCGTTAATCTCCACTTTGGAATGTTTAGTGATACTTGCAAATAGACATAGTGCTTGTGCGCCGTCATCACTCCAAGTACCGATTGGAACACTGCCATGACTGCGCATAAAGTTAATTGGCGGAGACATCTCTATGAATTCTCTTGCTGGCAATTTGTGCGGTGGCTGGAATTCGTAGGGGACCCCCGCCGCATCGCCGACTAATAGTCCTATCATTCCACCCAAATATTTGTTTGTAGGGTTATTAGCTTGTAGTTCCATAAAACTGCTTGGGGCGGATGTTTGCGCTGAATGATTATTTGTAGACATAGAATTCCCTTGTTATTGATCTTCTGATTTAGTTGTTATTGCTGGTGTTACGTCATCATCCGAGCTGCCAATCAAAATAAAATTGTCCTCATTTTCTTCGGCGATTAGATTGTCGAGTAATCGTGAGAATCGTCTAAAGACATGCATCATTTGACCTGCAATAAGCCCCATTTCAAATGACATCACATAGTTGACAACTAAGTCGTCATTGTTTTTTCCAAGTGAAAAGTTGGCGAGAAATAGCTCGTAGTTATATCGCTGAACAAGTACCAGTTTTTCCAACTGGCTTCTTGTTTCATCTAGATCAAAATAGCAATTAAAACGCAAATAATGTCGATCATCATCAATTCGAACGACAATATAAAGACCATTTTTACTCCGGGCACCAAAGCTTTTTTCGCTTGCACGTTCAACTGACAGCCCACTGTCGATAAAGTGCGCCTGAAGTGCCTCACTTGTCACTTCGTCTTCTGACCAAATTTTTTCCATGATTTTCTTTCTGAGTGAAAAGGGTGTCTCAATGCGTATTGAAATCGTTCTTGGTTTTCTTGATTAAGTTAGTTCAGCAGTATGTTGGATGGTCGGGAAGGGACAAAATTATCGGTACTATCTGTTTCCTCATGATCAATCTCGTCGTCATCGTTGTCTGGGCTAGGAAATTTAATCAACTCACTTTTATTTTTCATATTAACGATGTGATCCAATAAGCTGGAGTAGCGCTGCAGCACTTTCATGAACTGACCAATAATTAAGCCTTGTCCATAGCTCATGTAATACAAAACGAGTAAATCGTCATCTGCATCTAAGGTAAAGTTAGCTAAAAATAGTTCGTGATTAAACTGCTGCACAAGATCGAGTTTGCTCTCGTAGGTGCGTTCTTTATCTAGTGGTAAGTAGGTGGCGAGGCGCAAGAATTTCCTTTTCTGATCAATAGACAATCTGAAATTCAGTCCTATTTCAGTGATTAACACAATTTCTAAATCTTCTTTTTTAACTACTTGCAGCCCGCTTTGTTCAATGTGATTGGCAAGCTCCGTCAAACTTACTTGGTCTTCTGTCCAAATTGTGATCATGGCTAATTTCCTTATTGGCTCGAATTCGATGAATTTTGCGCGTATCTCGAAGCGAAATGCTGAATGAATCAGGCTTGATAAATCAAGTTTCCTCGCTCATCCACTACGCGTACAAGCATGCTTGGTTGTTGCTGCTTAAGTAAATCGGCACGTTGAATCGCGACTCTCTCTGAGTTGGCGGAGGTATGAACCGACCATAAACCATTGAGTGATACTCTTTTTTCGATGTTGTACATGGCTAATCCCTTTGATCTGTTGAAGTGCATTATAAAATTTTGTGGCGACAAATTATGTCGCATCCGTCAATTTTCGATTTATTGCAATTTCAATTTCTGAAAGTCTGCTTATCCCAGTTTCATTTAATGAGTAATCATGTAAGGGGGAAATGGGGTCTTTTAATATTTCCAATATTCCGTTTTCTTTTAGAACTTGCTGTAAAAGAGATCGGTTGCAGTAGAACCAGCCCATTCTGCTTCCCAAACATGGCCTAGATGCGAAAAAGGCGTTTTGCAATTTTTGATATTCATCATTTGTCAGGCTAGGAAATTCGCGAGATATAGCGATTTTAACGGCTTCGATAAATGGCTGGAACTGCAACAACTCCGCTCGCCCTTCGATATAAAAAGAGTTTTTACCCGATGAATTTTCTGATTGTTCGAGTTGACTACATTGGTCATTCTGTTTCTCTTTAGATTCATTCATCGTGACTTTCTCCATTTCATTTATAGTGCTCATAAAAGCTCTAGACGTAATTAATCCTTTTCTCCCTATCCTCATGAACGGGGAGATATTTATCGGTGGCTTAAGCGATGACTAGGTCGGAACTTGATGCTTCTTTTTGACTTATATTGAACGGGACAATAGATTCCCAGGGCAATTCGACATCCGTTCTACCGAAATGCCCATAGGCAGCGGTAGGGTAGTAAATGGGGCGTTGTAGTTGCAAGGTATCGATAATGCTCTGTGGGCTCAGATCAAACTCATCAGATAGCAAGGCAGCGATGTCTCTGTTTGCATCTGTTTCAGTACCCAGTGTATCAACTGCGAAGCTCACAGGCTGAGCTACTCCGATTGCATAGGCAATCTGTACCAAGGCCTTACTTGCCCAGCCACGTGCAACCACTTGTTTGGCTAAGAAGCGTGCCATGTAAGCGGCAGAGCGATCTACCTTGGAGGGGTCTTTGCCGGAGAATGCTCCGCCACCGTGCGGTGCAGAGCCACCATAGGTATCTACAATGATCTTGCGACCAGTTAGACCCGCATCGCCTTTTGATCCGCCAATTACAAATCGCCCTGTAGGGTTAATCAACAGCTTGAAATTTGGTGCACGCAATACTTTCGGAATGACAGCATCAATGATGTGTTCTTCCACTGCCAAGCGCAGGTCATCGAGCGAAATTCCTTCATCATGTTGGGTGGAGAGCACCACAGCTTCAATCAGGGTAGGGCGACCATTAATATACCGAAAAGTCACTTGTGATTTTGCATCTGGCTGTAACCACGGTAGCACACCACTCTGGCGTAACTCAGCCTGTCGTTTTACAAGTCTGTGCGCATACACTATAGGTGCGGGCATAAGCTCAGGCGTTTCATCGCAGGCATAACCAAACATGAAACCTTGGTCGCCAGCGCCTAAGATGCCGTCTGAGCGATCTACGCCTTGACTGATGTCTTGCGATTGTCCGTTGAAACGGATTTGTACTTCGCATTGATCCGGATCGATACCAGTGGCAGCAGTTGTATAGCCAGTGTCGCGCAGTACCTGACGTACCAGCGATTCTGCTTGATCTCTAACAGCATTAAAATCTTCAATGCGGCGTGTTTTGAATTCGCCTGCCACGATGACGCATTGGTCAGCCAGCATGGTCTCGCAAGCGACCCTGGCTTTGGGGTCAAGTTCAAGGAAGGCATCAAGGATGCGATCTGAAATGCGATCAGCCAATTTATCTGGATGACCTTCTGAGACGGATTCTGATGAAAACAAACCGTTACGTATACTCATGTAATTCTCCTGTTTAGCTGAATTTGACAAGGTGTCGGGATCAGCAATCTGGTACAAATCGCCCCAGTCTTTTAGATCATCTCGGCAGACTAGCCGTTTGGAACTTGTGGTGCAGTTAGCGTTCTTACTCGTCTTATTACTTTTCTACATTCACTATCGAAGCAAAATCAATTGTGGTACTGCATCTGATCCACAACAGACAATCGCGTTCTGTTCGTATTGCTTGCCTAGTATCTTTGCTGCCTCCAAAGATATACCAAGCACAAGGTAACTTGGCTCACCAGCCCATTCGCCAGAGGGATGTTCACCAACGCCATGAAAATATTGAAGGCTTCGATTGTTTAATTCATTTGCTAAGGCAATTTGTTTCTCGGCGTTGGCAGCGTCACCAAGCTCTTCGCTATAAGGATTGCAGGCAGTAATAAATGTGGAACAGGTAACGTTGTATTGCTTATGAAGTGCTTTCAGTTCATCGCTGACTTGATCAATGATGAGATTGAATGCTAGTTCTGAGGTTTCAACGCGGAATAATGTTTCGCGATAAGCGGTGATTAATTCTGCTGGTATGACGGATATTGCGTGCATAAAAAAACCTCCTATGTAGGAGGCCGACGCTTTCTGTTTGGTTGTTCTTTTCAGAACCACATTTGCTGTTAAGCAGACCACCTTGCACAGTTAGCAGGTTGGTTTGGGCGTCGGCCCATATCTCAATGTATGGTTGACTTTATACAGAAAAAGCGTATCCAGGTCAACCACTATTTCAAATCCAATTTCCAATTACAAGAAAAGTTGAATCTGAATCAGAGACTAAGAATACAGCTCGATGATGACAAACTGTGTCGCATTCAGATTGATTTTAACTTTTGGCTGTACGCGACAATAGTTGTCGCATGTCTCGATTAGACTCTTACATTAAAAAATACCATCCTCTCGTTAAATCTAATCTGCATTCTTCACCAAGGAATAATTTATGCCATCTTTTGTTGATGAAGATTTTGTTGAGCGTGATTTGTTACTCACCCATGGAGAGAGAGCATTGACCGAGACTTTGAAATTTTCACTTAGGCTCAAACGTCCCTATCGTGGCAAAGGCGTTGCTGCATTGGTTGAATATCTTTTAACTTTACCCAATGCGTTTAAAGATGATTTTGGCAATGTACACGTTCTCGTTGGTCGATCTAAAACTCTGTTTAGTAGCCACATGGATACCATGCACAGGGAAGATGGCGTCAATCCATATAAAATTATTCTTAGTTTAGATGACCAAGAGACGCATACACGTTATCGCGCACAAGCAGAATGTCTGGGGGCAGATTGTGCTGCTGGTGTAGCAATTATGGTGAGCATGATCCGTGATGAGGTGGCGGGATATTATGTTTTTCATGACGGTGAAGAAGTCGGTTGTTTGGGTAGCCGATTTTTAGCTAAGGATGAAGTATTTCTTAAACAGTTTCATCGCGCTATCGCATTTGATCGCAAAGGAAGCAAGTCAATTATCACGCATCAATCGGGCATAGAGACGGCTGGCGGAGCATTTGTCTATGAGCTTGGGATTGAGTTTCTCAAACAAGGACTAAACTTGGCGGCAGATGATCGCGGTGCCTATACGGATGTTTTCCATTATCGGCACCATATACCGCAATGTACCAATTTATCGGTGGGCTACCATTTTGCGCATTCGCCAAAAGAATGGTTGGATTTGGTTTTCTTGAAAAGAATGGCAAGGGCTTGTGCTAAAGTTCAATGGGAGACATTGTCTTCGGCTCCGCTAGGTGTTGAATGTTATGCGGATTAACTTCTTCGATAAATAGATAAAAATGAACGACACCCTGTTACGCCAATGGGCAATGCTCAATTACATTCCACGTCACCCGCGCAAGATTGATGTCGCTACCTTGGAAAGTAAATTATCAGTAGCGGGGTATTTCATTTCCAAGCGATCAATTCAACGGGACTTAATCACCCTTTCTCAAGTAGTGCCGTTGATTGCAGATGAAGCAAAGCCGCAAGGATGGTCTTGGAAGGTTGATGCTGCGCAACTAGAGTTGCCTACGCTAGAACCTCAGGCGGCACTCACATTTCAGCTTGTAGAGCGTTATATGCAGTCCTTGCTGCCATCGTCTACCTTGGCGTACTTGCAGCCATGGTTTAAGACCGCCAAGGCAGTTTTAAATCAACAAGATACCAGCATCACTTCATGGCCTGACAAAATTCGTGTATTGCCACGCGGCGTGCAATTGCAAGCGCCAGTGATTGATCAATCGGTTCAAGAAGTTATTTATCAAAGTCTGGCACAGGATAAGCGAACTCAAATAGCGTATCTTGCGCGTTCCAATACAGAAACTAAGGAATACAGCATCAGCCCTTTGGCATTAGTGGTACGTGATCAGGTGATCTATGTACTGTGCACGATGAAAGATTATTCAGACATCCGGCAACTCGCCTTGCATAGAATTAAATCTGCGGAAATGATTGAACAGAAAATTAACCGCCCTAAGAGTTTTGATGTGGATACATATATTGCGTCAGGCGCGTTTGGTTTTTTGGAAAACGATAAAAATATTAAACTGGTCGCAAATTTTAATGCGAATGCTATTGCACATTTGATTGAGACACCAATTTCAGCAGATCAAAAAATTGAGCCGCAAGAAAACGGTGCTTTTCGTTTGTTGGCGACTGTGCCAGATACACTGGAAATTTGCTGGTGGTTGCTTGCGTTTGGCGATCAGATAGAAGTTATTTCTCCAGTTAAATTGCGCATCAAGATGCGAGACATTGTTTATTCAATGCACAAAATATACCTCTAATTTTCATCTGTCATTACGAACACACTTCACTAAAAACTACGGTAACAACGGTAAGCAAAGCTCCTTGAGGAATTTGTTATGTTTTTCTTGCGCTGCAATTGCGCTTTTCTCTAAATTAATTAAATTCGCATTTATTGCCATCAAATCAATTTCCACTGCAGCTGTGGCAATGCTGATATAACGCGAGATATTCAAGTTGTATTCGTTCTTCGCGATTTCTTCCATCGTCACGCGGCGGGAATATCGGTCTTCCTCTTTGCGGTATTGATAAGTTTTTACAATTTTATCGATGTGCTCAGGTAGCAGTTTATTCTGGCGTTTGCCTTTTTCAAAGTATTCACTGGCGTTGATGAACAGCACATCGTCGGGTTTTTTGCATTTTTTTAGTACCAGAATGCAAACAGGGATACTTGTAGAGAAAAACAAATTCGCGGGAAGGCCAATCACGGTATCTATATTACCGTCTTTGAGCAACTTGCTGCGGATGCGTTCTTCTGCGCCACCGCGGAATAAAACGCCGTGAGGCAGGATAATGGCCATCGTGCCTTCCTTGCCCAAAAAGTGAAACCCGTGCAGCAAGAAGGCAAAGTCTGCAGCTGATTTAGGTGCAAGTCCGTAGCTTTTAAAGCGAAAATCTTGGCCCATGGCTTCACTTGGTTCCCAGCGATAGCTAAATGGCGGGTTGGCAACCACGGCATCAAACTCCAACTTTTTCGCCGGGTTCATTTCGTTCAATATATCCCAATCATTCATTAGTGAATCACCGTGGTGAATCTCAAATTCCGAATCTTTCACTCCGCGCAGCAGCATGTTCATTCGCGCCAAGTTATAGGTGGTAATGTTGGATTCTTGGCCATATATTTTTCCGAGTCCGTGGATGCCGATTTGTTTGCGCACATTGAGCAGTAACGAGCCAGAACCGCAGGCAAAATCGAGTACCTTGTCAAGCTTTTTCTTTTTTCCTGTACTCGGGTCTTGGCTGTCAAGCGTAACAATTTCAGACAAAATGGTAGAAATATGTTGCGGGGTGTAGAACTCACCAGCTTTTTTTCCAGAACCGGCAGCAAACTGACCGATTAGGTATTCATAGGCATCTCCCAGAACATCGCTGTCGGTAGAAAACTTGGCAATGCCTTCGGCAATTTTACTGATGATGGTGCAGAGTTTTTTATTGCGTTCGGCATAGTTCTTACCGAGTTTTTCTGAGTCGAGATTGATCTCGGAGAACAATCCGCCAAAGGTACTTTCAAAGGATTCATTTTCGATGTATTTAAACCCCTTTTGCAGCGTGTGGAGCAGTTCGTCATTTTGCGTTCGCGCCAGTTCGGCGATGCTGCTCCACAGATGGGCAGGCTCAATCACATAATGCACCTTGCGGCGCATCTGCTTTTCAAATTCAATAGTGTCGTCTTGATTGGCGGCATACCACAGCGACAAAGGCGCGCGTCGGTCGCTTGCCTCAAGCGTAGGGTAATCGCTGCTCAGTTCTTTTTTGGCCGCCAGCTCGTAATTATCGGAGAGATAGCGCAAAAACAAAAACGACAGCATGTAGTCGCGGAAGTCGTCGGCATTCATCGCGCCGCGCAGATCGTCGGCGATTTTCCAAAGGGTATTGCCTAATTCTTTTTGGTCGTTGTCAGTCATGTTGATCTCTTAAGCGTTATCGGCAGATACGTCTGGCAAATTGAATTCATACATATCCAAATATGTTTTAAGAATGGATTTGAATAATTTTTTGTGGGTTTCATCGGGCTCCCTAAACGTGTAGATGGAGCCTTTTCCATGGCTAAACAGATTTAGAACACGGGCGTAAATTTCTTTATTTTCATTATCGTTAATGCAGGCACCAAAACCAGTTTGTCCAAAAAATACTGCTGTCTTCTCTAAAACACTGCGCAAAATATTGAAGTGATAAGTTCGAATTCGTCCGTTTGAAGCCGCCGATCTAAGGTCACTCAAAATTGATAAGTGATATAAAGATGGAGTATCTCCATTCTCCATACTCAAAAGGTAACCAGTTTCTTCGCCGTTTTTGCTCACAAAAAATTGCGATAGTTCTTTCTGCCATTTTCGACCTAATAGATTCTTAAGCTCGTTGCTAAAAACATTGAAGAAAAGTGAGTGATGAGTAGAAACGATCAATTTTTGAGGGGCTTCATTGTTCTGAATCAATTGGGCGAGATCACATGCGACCAATATGACGAAATTCTCATCCAGTGAGGAAATAGGGTCGTCGATGTAGATATACTTAACCCAGCCATAAGGTTCTTCTGCGCTCTCAGCATCAAAAGCCAACTGAACGATGGCCAAGAAAAAACTCCAGATAAAAATATTTTCCTCGCCGCGTGAAATCTTTATGTTTTCAACTGTTTTAAGGTGGCCATCAACTAAATCCTCACGCTCAAAAGAAACATAGGTGATTGTTTTCTCATCAACCTTCTTGGTGGCGAAACTAAAGTCAAAGTCGGAATAGCGTGTAAGAAAACTGCGGATGCGAGTCTCAATCTCTAAAGTTTCCAAACCATAAAAAAATCTAGACGCTGTATTTAATCTAAGCTCCCGATTTAGATCATCCTCGAGATCGTTATCCCAAATAAACAAATCCTCGGTAAACGCATTGAAATAAAGAGTATCTCGACCCCCCTGTTGCTTTCCTAATTCCTTAAATTCCATGGACAAGCGCGTCTTGCCTGTTCCGTTATAGGCAAAGAGCAAAATATATTTTTTATTTTCATTCTCGAGAATGCGACGCAAGTCAGAAGCAATTTTGCTCAGACTAGCAAAGGACGTTGTACTCATATTACATCTCCATCGGCTGCGGGAAATAATTGCTGCATTAAGCCTTTCTTATGGATTTTAAGGGACTCGAGCTTTTGGCTTTGTACTTTGATCAGCTCATCTAAGCTGGATAGACATTCAGCAATTAATTGCTGCTCTTTGAGCGAGGGCAGATCCAAAACAACTGTAGAAAATACGGTTTTGTTTATTATTGGTACAGCATGCTTCCCTGCAAGCTCGGCAATCTTTGATGCATTTAAGTCCAATGAATAGTAGATGAAACCATTCGAATAATTCTTAGAAGGCACTACTGCGTTAATTTGCTGATTTGTAGCACAATCAATCTTATTTTGAGCAATTTTCCCGATGGTTGAGCCAATGCATACAAATAGAATGCTATCAGCGGGGATTTGCCTCGTTTTTGAATAACCCAGCTCGGTCAGCGTGGTTTTAGTGTTATAAATAAAACGGTGATCTGCCATGTCAGCTGGCGACACAAATAGTCTATCGCCGCCATAGTATTCCTTCATCGTTGTGCTTGGTGTGTTACCAGTAATTATTTCTCCAATTTTCCCAACAGGTATTTTCTCCCACTCCCCCGCATCCCGAAACTCGGGGAATCTTAGGCAGGGGATGGTTGCGCCGTCTGTGGGGAAGAGTTGCTGCATCAGGCCTTTTTTATGGGTCTTGAGGGCCTCGACTTTTTGGCTTTGCGCACTGATCAGCGCGTCGATGCTGGATAGGCAATCGGCGATTTTTTGTTGTTCGTCTTTCTTTGGAAACCAACATTCCCAGCCTTCTATCGCGCCTTTTGTAATGTGAAGCAACCCAAGTCCATTTGCTGACGTTGCTTTCATGCGCTCTGTTTCATAGTCGAGCAGTACAAATAGAAATTGCTTATCAATCCCTTTGGCTTCCACGACTTTCCATATGTGGTAGTGATAAATTACTTTTTCACCTGCCCATATTCTTGGCCCAAAGGAAGCAGACCACGCGTAAAGAAGATCTCCTCTGTCGCAATATTTATTTTCTTCGAGTTCTAGGTCAGAAAAATACCAATCTTTATTTGTGAAAAAATTGCCGACTCGTAGAACTCTGTACTTCCCTTGGTCAAGTAGTTCTTCTTGCTTATAGGCTTTGCCATTGATAAAAGTAGCAGCAGCTCCAAAGGTGGTGCTGTCCCACTCCTCCGCATCCCGAAACTCAGGAAAACGCAAGCTCGGCACGAGCCGCTTTTTCATATTCTTACTCATAAGCCGCCAACCCCGATATCTCGCGCCCTTGCGCCAGCTTCTTCAGCAGGGGCAGCAGGTCTGCCATCAACGCCAGCTCGGCCTTGCTGCGTTCTTTCCAGCCCAGTTCGCGGGGCGCGAGCAGGTCGCTTAATTTTTCGCCGTCGAAGATCATGCGGCTCATGATGCTGTCGACAAAGCTTTGCAGCGCCTGGCTTTGCAGTGCGTGTTTGGCGGCCATTTCACTAATCGCTTGCGCGGCTTTGGCGGCTTTGAAGGTTTCATAACCCTCGCGGATGGCTTTTTCGTTTAAGGCCAGGCCGGTTTTAAGCTGGTTGATGTAGGCGGTGATGTCTTCGCGCTCGTCCATCAGGTTGGCACTGGAGGCCAGGAGGCCAATGAGTTGCTCGCGACTCATGGTTTGTTTGGCGCTGGGGTTTTGCGTGTATTGGGCGATGAGCTTCAGGATGTAGTCGTAGTCGATCACGCTGGAGGCGAACAGCACAAATTCAAAATCGAGTTGCTGAACGGCGTCACTGCTGTTGTTGCCTTTGTCTTGTTTGTCTTTCAGGCGCTGGGCGGTTTCCAGATACATGCCCTTGAAGGCGCGCAGGGTGTCTTCGGGGATCACGGCTTCTATGCTGACGCTTTGCCCGGTGCTTAAGTCGGTGTATTGGTCGAGCTGGGTTTTCAGGCGTTGCACTTCCTTGAACAGGTTGATGAACTGGCCGCGTGCTTCGTCGCCTTTGAGGTTGTTCACTTCGGCGGGCGCGTAGGTGAGCCCCTGGCTCTTCATAAATTCTTGCAGATTGTTGATGGCAGTATCTAGCTTTTTTATCACCACCGGCGCAGCATCGACCAACCAGTATTTTTTGGCGGATTCAAAATCACTGCCAGAGAACAGGGCAACGGCGTCTTTCACGGCTTGTTCTTGCTGGCGAAAATCCAGCACATTACCGTAGGGTTTGGTGTCGTTCAAGATGCGATTCGTGCGCGAGAATGCTTGGATCAGACCATGGTGCTTGAGGTTCTTATCCACATACAGGGTGTTGAGGTATTTGGAATCGAAACCTGTAAGCAGCATATCCACCACAATCATCACGTCGATTTTGTTGTGGTGCGCATAATCGGCATTGGTGTATTTGTGGTCTTTGATACGCTGTTGCACATCTTGATAATACAAATCAAATTCGTTGATACTGTGGTTGGTTTTATATTGCGCGTTGTAGGCGGCAATGATGGCCTTTAACGCAGTTTTCTTTTCGTCGGGTGCGACGCTGTTGTCTTGCTTTTCTTGCGGCAGGTCCTCTTGTAGCTGCTGCACGTCTTTGTTGCCTTCGGCGGGAGGTGAAAACACGCAGGCGATATTCAGAGGCAGAAAATTTTCATCTTCAAGCTGGCGTTTGGCTTGAATCTCGGTAAACAGGCGATGGTATTCAATGGCATGGTTGATGGAGGCCGTGGCTAATACCGCATTGAAGCGACGTTGGTTGGTGGCACTGTCGTGTTTGACAAGAATGGCTTCGACTACAGCTTGCTGCGACAGTGTGTCGTCTGCATTGGGTTTTACGTCGCCATCTGGCTTGAAATAGTCTATATGGAAACGCAGCACGTTATTGTCATCAATGGCGTTGGTGATGGTGTAGGCGTGCAGTTCTTTCTCGAAAATATCGGCGGTGGTTTTGTAGGAGGCGTCTTCGCCGTCGATTTGTTTATAACTGGCATTCTGTTCAAAAATCGGCGTGCCGGTAAAGCCGAACAGCTGGGCATGGGGAAAGAATTCCTTGATGGCTTTGTGGTTGTCGCCAAATTGCGAGCGGTGACATTCGTCGAAAATAAACACCACGCGCTTATTGCTGAGGGGTTGCAGACGTTCTTTGTAGTTCTTTTTGTTGTTGCCATCGAGTGCAAGACCGAGTTTTTGAATGGTGGTGACGATGACTTTGTCGGCATAGTCCTCCGAGAGCATGCGCCGCACCAGTGATTCAGTATTAGTGTTTTCTTCCACGCAGCCCTCTTGGAACTTATTAAATTCCTCACGGGTTTGACGATCAAGGTCTTTGCGGTCAACCACGAACAAACACTTTCCAATATCTGGATTGTCTTTGAGAAGGGTTGATGCTTTGAATGAGGTAAGAGTCTTGCCGCTGCCGGTGGTGTGCCAAATATAGCCATTGCCACGGTTTTGGTGGATGCAATCAACAATCGCCTTGACCGCATAGATTTGGTAAGGGCGCATCACCAATAATTTTTGCTCACTGGCCACCAGCACCATATAGCGATTGATCATTTCACCGAGCAGGCATTTGGCGAGAAATTTATCGGCAAAGGCATCGAGCTGGGTGATTTTTTTGTTGTCTTCACTGGCGAACTGGTACACCGGCAAAAAGCGTTCGTCGGCATTAAAACCAAAATGCTGGTTGTGATTGTTGGCAAAGTAGTAGGTGTTGCTGTTGTTGCTGACAATGAATAACTGCATAAAACACAGCAAGCTGTTGCCGTAACCATTGCCGAGGTCGTTTTTGTATTCGACGATCTGCTGCATGGCGCGGCGTGGACTTACTTGCAGGGTTTTAAGTTCGATCTGCACCACTGGTACGCCGTTGATGAGCAGGATCACGTCATAGCGGTGGTGGCTGTTAGTTGTATTGATACGCAGTTGATTGATGACTTCATAATCGTTCTTGCACCAGTCTTTGATATTCACCAGCGTGTATTGCAGTGGTGTGCCGTCTTCGCGTGCAAACGTATTGCGGGTGCGTAGGGTTTTGGATGCGGTGAAGACATCAGCGGTGACGATCTCGTCGCGCAGGCGGGCGAATTCGGCATCGGTGAGGGTGACTTTGTTGAGTGCCTCAAACTTAGTACGAAAGTTTTGCTCCAGCGTTGCGCGGTCGCGGATATCTTCTCGGTATTTATATTTTAGATCGACGAGTTTTGCGATTAGGTTTAATTCAATTTGGTTTTCTGTCGTCATCATCATTTGATATCAAAATATTCACATGGTAAATTTTACACCGTGGCGCAACCTAAGAGTATTTTTTCTGTCCTCAAAGAAAGAAAGTTAATTCCTTAATATTGAATAGTCAAAAACGCCATGTAAATATTCCATCTTTCTAAAACGCCTGGCAAGTCACAGAAATATTATTCATTTGTTAGGCGGCTATAGTTGTTTGTTTCGTCAACAACTTATAAAGAATGATGCAGGTATTCAGACAGACAGACAGATAGATTTAGATCGGATCAGAATCAATACAACCCCTCTGTATCGATTCCTTTAGTTATTCCCTCAGCCAGTCCATCTCATTAAATAAACACGCCTTATGATGATTGGAATCAATCTATCTGGCAGGATACTAATAAGAAGGCTGATGTTATGTTGAGTGAGATCGGTGATGAAAGTACATACCAAGGAGATTTGTTTGCCGCTCAATCTGGAACAGACAATACGATGAAAGTATGAATGCCAGATATGGAAAAGGAACTTTTGGATTGAGTTAGGATAGTTCAAGGCATTCTTGGGAAATGCGACAAAAAAATACAGCACCAGAATACAGAACGAATTTTGATCAATTACCAGAGCGTAGATGAGTATATTTTCAAGTATATATTTAATAGAAAAGTATATATTTAATTCGACGATATTGTGGTTAAAAATATCACATAATCTGTGATTGTATATATTAACAATGTTATTGTAAACATAATTAATATAATGGAGTTAATGTATTTTAATTGTCTTTTTGCATATTTTTATTAATAATTCTATTGTGAATTAAAGATGAAATGTATATATTTCTATTTGATTGTTTATTTATATATGTTTTTAAAATATTTACTTCTAGTTAATCATTAATAATATTACATATATCTTATATTGATAAAGTCCTTAGTAAACTGTTTCATTCCAATTGGTAAGTATCATTATTAAAAAAGATACGCCGCAGGGATACCAATTTCTTTAAAAGTTGGTTTTGTTTTTATATAGATATATTCATCGGAATGCCTCAATTTAAGGCAATTCCTTCCGCTTGTTTATACGCAATCAACAAAAGTATTGTTTTTTTTGCAAATAACAATACTTTTGTTGATTGAGAATATATCCTATGAGTATTTTTAAATACTCTCACGTACCAATCGCATCATTACGTTCGGGTGCATTAACGTTATATTGAACAAGATTGGTATAAATAATATGTCGAATCAAAACTTGTCACCACGTTGCAAGTTTTTTGTTTTTGTTCGAAATATGAATTAAATTTTTAGTTGCAAGCGTATTTAGCTAATCTGGCTGAGTGGTTATCTTCCCATCCAAGCAAGTAGGATGCAGCAACACATACTTTATCTGGTCTCGTTGCAAACTCATTGCCCTCATAACGTGTTGTATAGAGAATGTAATCACCTTCGGGGCGTTTCAATTTTGCAAAATAGACATCAATCAGGTGCTTGTGAAAGACTCGATTTGTATAGATTTTTAAGTATTTGCGAACATTGTTAGTCCAAGCTTTTGTCAATGCCTGTAGAAATAAATCTTCATCACTTCCTAGGCAATCTACTAAGCAATGCGCATGGTACGGAATTGCACATTCTTCATTTCCGCCAATTATCACCAATCTGCGAATGTATTTACTTCCATAGCTAACATTCTTCCTTTTAATATCCCCCTTTAAATAAGTCTGATCAAATTCACGGAATGTCTTTTCCAATACCATGTCCCACATTTCTAATTTATCAAAGCGTGGATATTTGAGAACAACTTCCCTTAAGTCGGCAATGTTTTGGGATGTGAGCCAATCGACGTATGCAATAACTTCTTTGTTGTGCATACGAGTTACCTTGAATATGGTTGATTAACTCGAAGTTGTGCTCTTGAGACAAGATATGCATCGATTTCGTGTTCATACCATCTGGTCGAATGAGGGGAAATTAAAAATGGTTTTGGAAAATCTGCGACATTCTTGACCATCCGCCAGACAGTCGACCTGGTAATACTTAGTTTATATGCAACGTCTTTGTCTTTGATAGTTCGTATTTTTTGTATTTTTGTTTCCATGGGTATTTTTCAAATAAAATTATTATAAAAACACCTTATTTCGAATCCATCATTTAAAGTGCCCTCAAGGAAGAGATTGGCGCATTCAAGGCAAACACAAGTGGACTGGGAAACTATATTTCAATATAGTATTGACTTTCGTTGAAAATTTGATCTATTTAATTATTTTTGGTGTTTTAATAAGGGATGATGTAGATTTGTTTGGCGCTGCCGGAGCGGGGAAGTTGAGTCAGGAAAAAGTTTAATTGACTATTTCCTGATCGAGTGTGCCGAATTTATGTGTAGCTAGGTGTGTAGTTTTGTAATTTTTTTTATATTTATTTTTTTTAAGTTATTGAATTTAATGAATAAATTTTATTACATCAAAATAATGTCGTATTGCTCCTGATGGAAGACGTTCTCCACCTGAAGCGAAATCGGCTTGCCAATAAAGTCACCCAGCATCGCCAGATGTTGCGATTCTTCTTCCAGGAACATATCGACCACGATCTGGGACGCGATGATGCGGAACTCGCGCGGGTTGAATTGCTTGGCTTCGCGTAATAATTCGCGCAGAATTTCATAGCAAATTGTGCGGGCGGTTTTGACCTGACCCTTGCCACCACATGCGGGACAGGTTTCGCACAGAATATGCGCCAGTGATTCTCTGGTGCGCTTGCGTGTGACTTCAACTAAACCCAGTGCGGAAAAGCCGGAGACAGATAGCTTGGTGCGGTCGCGCGACAAGGCCTTGTTCAATTCTGCCAAGACGGCCGCTTTGTGCTCTTCATTCTCCATGTCGATGATATCGAGAATGATGATACCCCCCAAATTACGCAGGCGCAATTGGCGGGCAATCGCCAGCGCCGCTTCCAGATTTGTCTTGAAGATGGTGTCATCAAAATTGCGCCCAGCGACAAAACTGCCGGTATTGACGTCGATTGTGGTCATCGCTTCGGTCTGATCTATGATCAGATAGCCGCCGGACTTGAGGTTGACACGGCGCCCTAACGCACGCTCAATTTCCTCTTCTACGCCGTAGAGATCGAATAAGGGGCGCTCGCCCGTATAGTGCTGCAGTTTGGGTAAAACAGAGGGCGTATACGTCTTGGTAAATTCCAGCAGCATCAGGTAATTTTCTCTGGAGTCTACCTGTATGCTATCGGTCTCTTCATTAACAAAATCACGCATGACCCTTTGCGCCAGATTGAGATCCTGATGTAGTAAGGTCGTGCTCGGCTGAGTTTTTGCAAGCTGTGTAATGGTAGACCAGGTTCTGCGCAGGTATTCCACATCAGTTTTCAGATCCTGATCGGATGCGTCTTCTGCCATCGTGCGGACGATGAAGCCGCCTTTTTCATCTGGTTGTTGCAAACTTTTTACTTTGCTGCGCAGGGCGTCGCGTTCCGCCTCGTTCTCTATCCTCTGGGAGATGCCGATATGTGAATCTTGCGGCAGATAGACAAGCATACGACCTGCGATGGATATCTGGGTGGAGAGCCGCGCACCTTTGGTTCCGATGGGGTCTTTGACCACCTGAACGGTGACGGACTGGCCATCGTACAGAAGTTTTTCTATCGGCGTCAGTACATTGCTGGCGTTGCCGTCCGGCGTTTGTACGCGCGCGTCAAAAATATCCGCAACATGCAAAAACGCAGCGCGCTCCAGGCCGATGTCGATGAAGGCCGATTGCATTCCGGGAAGTACACGGACTACTTTTCCGAGGTATATATTACCGACTAATCCACGCGATAAGGTGCGTTCAATATGGAGTTCTTGCACCGCACCCTGAAAGATGAGGGCGACACGGGTTTCTTGCGGGGTAATGTTGATGAGGAGATTTTCGCTCATAAATTAAACAGTATTAGGGGAGTTGAATACCTGCCTGCCGTAACAAAACTGTAGTCTCAAACAGAGGTAGTCCCATGATGCCAGAATAGCTGCCGCTGATGTGAGAAATAAAGCGCGCAGCCAGGCCTTGTATGCCATATCCTCCCGCTTTGTCGTATGGTTCCTGGGTCGCACAATAAGCTCGAATCTGTTCTTCAGTCAAGCTGGCAAAGGTGACATCAGACCTTTGCGTGCAATGGAAATTCAACTCGTGATGATGCACGGCCAGACTTGTTAGCACCTGATGTGTTTTTCCTGACAGCTGATTTAACATGGCGATGGCTTCATTCTGATTAGCCGGTTTGCCCAGTATGGTTTCGTCCACGACGACGGTGGTGTCTGCCGCGAGCACCGGATGCAAGGGAAGCCGCCTTGCCAACATGATTTTCCATGCGGTGCTGGCTTTTTCCTGCGTCACGCGCGAAACATAGGCTTCCGGTAATTCATTGGGAAGCACAATCTCGGATACGTCAGGACCTCGTGGCATTGCATCCCGAAGGAGCAATAGTTCAAATTCAATACCAACCTGGCGTAATAATTCACGGCGGCGCGGGCTTTTTGAAGCCAGGTAGATCTTATTTTGCCTAGGATGCATAGCACCTCCATTGCCGGATATAGTGATCGCTCATCATACCCGATGATAAGGATGGTTTTGTGTGATTGACCATGCGCGATATAGCTGTTCGGCAAGCAATACGCGGACCATGCCATGCGGTAAAGTCAGGCTGGAAATGCGGATCAGCATATCTGCTTTCGCCTTGAATTGCGCATCGAGTCCATCGGCCCCACCAATAATAAAAACCACATCGCGTCCGTCCTGCTGCCACAGGGTGAGCTGTTGTGATAGCCCTACCGAGGTAATGTCTTTGCCATGTTCATCAAGCGCGATGACGCGCGCATTCTTGGGAATGACCGCCTCTATCCTCGTGCGCTCCAGTGCCATCACGGTTTCAGCTGTCTTGCTGCCAGAACGTTCTACTGGTTTGATTTCCTTGATGAACACGCGGCATTCAGGCGGCATACGCTTGGCATATTCTTGATATGCCGTTTCTATCCAGGCTGGCATTTTATGCCCGACGGCGGCGATGATGAGTTGCATGAGTGATGATGAGTGAAGTGCGAGGTAAAAGAGAGGATCGTCGCGCCGGCTTTTTGTATGGTAAAGCGTATGTACTTAATACGTTAAAAGCAGGTAGCAATCGTGTGATCGCTACCTGCTTCGTTGTCGGAGCTGCGCGCCGGAATTATGCGCTTAATTCAATGCAATGCTTACGCAGATGTCTTGCTGCGGGTGCTAGCGCGCTTGGTCGCTGCTTGCTTGGCTGAAGCGGTTGCTGTTTTTGTCGAGGCAACTTTGACGCGGGCGCCGGCAGGTGTTTTGACGCGCGGTGTTTTGACCGGTGCTGCTGCGCTTGTTTTCGTCGTGCCAGCTGTTTTGCTGACCGCCGCCTTGCGTGCCGGTTTGGCTGGAGCATCATCTGAGGCTACTTTGCTAGCGCGTGGCTTGCGCACCGGTTTTTTAACGTCATCGTCCAGAGTGGTCTGGATCGCCATCATGTCAGGTGTGACTTCAACTGGCGCTGCTTTGCTGCGACTGGCGCGTTTTGGTTTGTCGCTTGTCGGCTCATCCGCTTCAGACGCCTTTGCTAAACCTTTGGTCGTGCGTTTTGCGGCGCCAAGCTTAACTTCCTTGTCACCCCAAAGTTCTTCAAGACGATAGTAGGCGCGAATTGCGGGTTGCATGATGTGGACAACCATATCGCCCAGATCGACCAATACCCATTCACCGGTGGTCTCACCCTCTATGCCGACAATGTCGCCGCCATTTTCCTTGACCTTGTCGCGCACAGACGCGGCAAGTGCTTTGGTCTGGCGGTTGGATGTACCGGAGGCGATGGCAAGGCGATCGAACAGGCTGGTAATGTGCGTGGTGTCAAACACCTGGATGTCTTGCCCCTTGACGTCTTCCAGCGCTTCAACGACTAATGATTGTAATTTTTTGATGTCCATATGATCTGTATTTATCTGTATAAATGATGTTGTTGAATGTAGTCTAACACTTTGGGTGGTATTAGCGATGTTGTTTGCTGTTTTTGCTTCAATTCGCGGCGGATGTCGGTGGCTGATACATCCCATGCCAAATCTTGTGCAACCAGGGTCTTTCCTGCGGGCGCCAGCTTAATTTCTTGCGGCGTCCCTTTTCTTTCGCTCCATTCCTGTGCCACTTCTTTGTTGATACTATCTTCGTCCAGCGTAAAGCCTGGTCTGGCGGCAACGCCAATGTGTGCCAGAGTAAACAATTGCCGCCATTGTTTCCAGGTGTGTAAATTTTGTAATTGGTCCGCGCCGATCAAAAACACGATGGATCTCGTAGGTCCCAATTCTGTACGCAGATTGTTCAGGGTTTCTACGCTATAGCTTGCTTGCTGCCGTTCTGCGCGTTCGATTTCTTGCCGGTCTATTGTTACGGGTAGGCCTAAATTGCCCTCAAATGCCAGTTTTAGCATCTGTACCCGGTGTTCTGCACTGGCAAGCAGATCGTTTTTTTGCCAGGGTTGTCCTGCTGGAACAAGCCTCAATTCCTGCGGCTGCAATAGCTGGGCAAAATGCCTGGCTAATTCAACATGTCCGCAATGCACAGGATCAAAGCTGCCGCCCAGCACCAGCACGCAAGGAGTGGGCTTTATACCCATTCCTTATGCACCAAAAAGTCTGTCGCCAGCCTGGCTTCCGCACTACCTGTTTCAGGTTTCCAGTCATAGCGCCATTTAACGATGGGAGGCATAGACATCAATATGGATTCGGTCCGTCCGCCGGATTGAAGGCCAAATAGCGTGCCACGGTCAAATACCAGATTGAACTCGACATACCGTCCGCGACGGTATGCCTGGAAATCCCGTTCGATTTCACCATAGGCGATATCTTTACGTTTTTCAAGAATCGGCTGGTACGCGCTGATAAACGCATCGCCGACATTTTTCGTCATTGCAAAGCTGGAAGCGAAGTCAAGCTCGTTGAAATCGTCAAAAAATATACCGCCTACACCGCGAGCTTCCTTGCGGTGTTTCAGATAAAAATACTCGTCGCACCATTTTTTAAAGCGCGGATGCAGGTCTTCGCCAAACGGGACGAGGGCATCTTTGCAGCTCTGATGGAAATGTTGCGCATCTTCGGTAAAGCCGTAGTAGGGCGTCAGGTCCATGCCGCCGCCAAACCACCAGACCGGCTGTGTGCCTTCCGAGTGAGTGGTGAAGAAGCGCACATTCATGTGCACGGTGGGGGCGTAAGGATTGCGCGGGTGCAGCACCAGCGAGACACCCATGGCCTCCCATTTCCTGCCCGCTAATTCAGGCCGGCTGGCAGCCGCCGAAGGAGGCAGGCTGTTGCCCGTCACATGAGAAAAATTCACGCCGCCACGTTCAAAGACATTGCCTTCCTCAATGACGCGTGAGATGCCGCCGCCGCCTTCAGGACGTTCCCAGCTATCGGTAAAGAAAGGTTTTCCATCCACAGCTTCCATTGCCGCCACAATACGGGATTGCAGATCCAATAGATAATTTTTTACAGAAGCAGAATCGGTCATGGGCATCAGCAGTCAATGTTTTTTGTTCAGTGCGCGCCAGCCGATATCGCGACGATACTGTGCACCATCAAAATGAATTTTTTCCACAGTCTCATAGGCATTTTTTTGTGCCAGTTTGACCGTGTCTCCGAGTCCAACGACGCACAGAACGCGTCCGCCGCTAGTGAGCAGGCGCTCACCTGATAATGTGGTGCCGGCATGGAATGTGATGCAATCGACAGTCTCTGGTGGGATGCCGGAAATCACATCGCCCTTGCGAGGCGCATCGGGATAACCAGCCGCGGCCATTACCACGCCCATTGCGGTGCGTCTGTCCCATTCAAGCTCGATAGTGTCGAGAGTGCCGTTCACCGCGTGCTCCATCACAGTGACCAGGTCAGTTTTCAAGCGCGCCATGATGGGCTGAGTTTCCGGGTCGCCCATGCGGCAATTGAATTCCAGCGTCTTTGGATTGCCGTGATCGTCTATCATCAGTCCGGCATACAGAAAACCGGTAAACACGATGCCGTCCTTTGCCATGCCATGCACGGTGGGCTGGATGATTTCGCGCATGACGCGGGCGTGCAGTTGTGGCGTCACGATAGGGGCGGGCGAGTAGGCGCCCATGCCGCCAGTGTTCGGCCCCTGGTCGTCATCGAGCAGACGCTTGTGATCCTGGCTGGTGGCCAGAGGCAAGATGTTCTTGCCATCGACCATGACGATGAAACTGGCCTCTTCACCGGCCAGAAACTCTTCAATGACGACACGCGCGCCTGCATCACCTAGGCTATTGTCGGACAACATCATGTCCACCGCCGCATGCGCTTCGTCCAAGGTCATGGCCACGACAACACCTTTGCCGGCGGCTAAACCGTCCGCCTTGATGACGATGGGGGCGCCTTTCAGATTGATGTAGTCATGCGCCGCCTGCAACTGTGAAAAAGTTTGATATTCGGCGGTAGGAATGGCGTGGCGCTGCATGAAGGATTTGGCAAAATCCTTGGAGCTTTCCAATTGCGCCGCTTCTTTGCTGGGGCCAAAGATTTTCAAGTCTCTTGCGCGGAAAATATTGACGATGCCTGCCGCCAATGGCACTTCCGGCCCGACCACCGTGATATCTATTTTTTCCTGCGAGGCAAAATCCGCCAGCGCGAGCGGATCGTTGAGCGGTATCGTTTTTAAATGCGGATGTAATGCAGTACCGCCGTTGCCAGGCGCGACGAACACTGTCTGCACACGTTCGGATTGCACCAGTTTCCAGGCAATGGCATGTTCACGTCCACCGGAACCAACAACAAGAATTTTCATAATATTTTTTCGGATCAGTCTTGAGAATTAATTTCAGCTTTAAGCTTCAATGATGGCGTTGGTAAATACTTCCTGAACGTCATCCAGGTTTTCCAGCGCGTCAATTAATTTTTGCATTTTTACCGCATCGTCACCGGAAAACACGGTTTCGGTTTGCGGCTTCATGACCACTTCGGCCATCTCGGATTTAAAGCCCGCCTTTTCCAGCGCGTCTTTGACAGCAGATAAGTCGTGCGGTGGCGTCAGCACTTCGATGCCGCCTTCGTCATCGGTGATAACGTCGTTTGCGCCGGCTTCCAGCGCCGCTTCCATCAGGGCGTCTTCGTTGGTGCCTGGGGCAAAATACATTTGACCGCAATGGGTAAACAGGAAGGCAACCGAGCCTTCGTTGCCCATATTGCCGCCATTTTTATTGAAAGCGTTCCTTACCTCAGCCACAGTACGGACGCGGTTGTCGGTCATGCAGTCAACCACAACAGCGGCGCCGCCTACGCCATACCCTTCGTAGCGCACCTCTTCATAATTGGCGCCTTCCAGCGTACCCGCACCGCGCTGGATCGCGCGCAAGACGTTTTCTTTCGGCATATTCGCGTCGGCTGCCTTATCCACCGCAAGGCGTAAACGCGGGTTGGTGTTGATATCTTCTCCCCCCATGCGTGCGCCGACAGTAATTTCCTTGATAAGGCGCGTCCAGATCTTGCCGCGTTTGGCATCTGTTGCCGCTTTTTTATGCTTAATATTTGCCCATTTACTATGTCCAGCCATGATCGCTCTCTCTAGATTTCCAAATAGTTCGCCATCGACGCCTTATTTTTGAGGCAAGTTGGCGCAGCTTTGGTTTTATAATGAAGGGCGCTATTCTAACATATTGATTTTATTCAAATTCCACAATAAGTCAGCCAAAACCATGTCAAAACCTCTTCATATCGCCAAATCAATTGCAAAAAAAGAAACGCTTGAGCTGAATTTGCTGTCGGCTTGGGCCAATCGCCATGGTTGCATTACGGGAGCGACTGGCACCGGCAAGACGGTTACTTTGCAGGTCATGGCGCAGGCATTTTCCAATATCGGCGTGCCTGTGTTTATGGCGGATGTGAAAGGGGATTTGTCGGGTATGGCGCATGCCGGGCAACTTTCGCCAAAAATGCAGCAACGCATAGAACAATTGGCCATCGATGTGCCGCAGTGGCAGGCCTGTCCGGTGACTTTTTGGGATGTGTTTGGCAAACAGGGACATCCTGTACGCGCAACGATTTCAGATTTGGGCCCCCTGTTATTGGGCCGCATGCTCAACCTGAACGAAACGCAGGCGGGTGTCATGCAAATGGCGTTCAAGATTGCTGATGATAACGGCCTGTTATTGCTGGACATCAAAGACCTGCGCGCCATGCTGCAGCACCTGGGTGATAACGCGGCTGCATTTCAAACCGAATACGGCAATATTTCTGCTGCCAGCATAGGGGCGATACAGCGCGGTTTGCTGGCGATTTCCGAGCAGGGCGGTGAGCAGTTTTTTGGCGAACCCATGCTCAATCTGGACGATATGCTGCAGACCGACGCCAATGGCAAAGGAGTGGTGAATATTCTGGCGGCGGACCAGTTGTTACAGTCGCCGAGGTTGTATTCGACTTTCCTTTTATGGATGCTGTCTGAACTGTACGAACATCTGCCCGAGGTGGGTGATCTGGATCAGCCCAAAATGGTGTTTTTCTTTGATGAAGCGCATTTGCTGTTCGATGAGGCACCGAAGGTGCTCCTGCAAAAAATTGAGCAGGTAGTGCGCCTGATCCGCTCTAAGGGCGTGGGCGTGTACTTTGTGACGCAAAACCCGCTGGATATTCCCGACACGGTATTGGGGCAGCTAGGCAACCGCGTGCAACACGCCTTGCGCGCGTTTACTCCACGAGACCAGAAGGCGGTGCAGGCCGCCGCCGAAACTTTCCGCCCTAACCCTGAACTCGATACCGCGCAGGTCATCAGCGAACTCGGTGTGGGCGAGGCGCTGATCTCTTTTCTTGATGAGAAGGGCAGTCCGGGCATAGTGCAGCGTGGTTTTGTTTTGCCGCCGGCATCGCAGATAGGCGCGATCAGTGCCGAAGAACGGCAAAAAATCATCGCAAGCTCCATCGTTGCCGGCATTTATGAGAAGGCCGTCGACAGGAATTCTGCCTATGAAAAGTTGAAGGGACGGGTTGCTGGCAGCGCGGTACAGCGGGATGATGCCAACGAGAGTCCAGGCGCAAATGCCGCCAATGACTGGGGTAATTCCGCTGGCCGTGGCGCAAATCCGCCAACATCCGCGGAGACATCAAATCAAACACCGCCGCAGCCGCCATCGGCGACTGCCGGACAAGCGGAAGGGGGCATAGGCGGCGCCCTGAACGACATGTTCGGCAATCTGTTCGGCAGTGATACGGCACGTCGGCGCAAGGACAATGTCGCCGAAACCATGGTGAAATCTGCAGTACGCACAATAGGCTCGCAAGTCGGGCGAGAAATCATACGCGGCGTGCTCGGTTCTATCATGAAAAAACGATAAGGGTATCCGGGCATATCGACAAAATAAATATAGTGCAAGCCCAGCACGCCCTATCCATGCGGGTTTCCGGCCTGTCTGGCCGCCAGGCCGCATGGGGATTGCGTGCTGGGCCTGCATATTGTCAGATTTGTCAGATTTGTTAACTGCGGCCAGATTTGCGCAGTCATCCAACGGCTAGCGGCATAAGTCTTTACAATGTCGGCATGAATTCAGCTACCCTCCCACACCACGACCGGCGGCATTATCTGATCGGTCTGGCAATCGCCATATTTGCAGCAGTCTTGTTTTCAGCCAAAGCCATCGTGGCCAAGCTGATTTACCGCTATCAGGTGGATGCGGTGACCCTGATCGCTTTCCGCATGATGTTTTCACTTCCTGTCTTTGCGCTGATCGCCGTCTGGCAGGCGCGTAAGGGCCAGCGCTTGTCTTGGCCGGATCGCCTGCGCTTGACAGGTTTGGGCCTGGTCGGCTATTACCTCTCCAGTTTTCTCGATTTTTTAGGACTCCAATACATTACCGCCGGTCTCGAACGCTTGATACTGTTTTTGACACCTTCATTCGTGCTGCTGATTTCGGCAATGTTTTTGAAGCGCAAAGTCGGTGTGCTGGAATGGGCCGCGCTGGGTGTTTCTTATCTCGGTATCGTGCTGGTGTTTTTGCATGATCTGAAATTTGGCGGGGATCAGGTCATGCTGGGTTCGGTGCTGGTGCTGGGAGCCGCAATTTCCTATGCCTTGTATCTGATCCAGTCGGGGCAGCTGGTCGTGCGCCTCGGCTCTTTGCGCCTGGTTTCTTATGCCATGTGCGTCTCGAGTGTGGCGTGCATAGCCCAGTTCTTTGCGCTGCGGCCAGCCTCGATGCTGAGTCAGCCGGATGAGGTGTACTGGCTGTCGTTGGTGAATGCGATTTTTTGCACAGTATTTCCGGTGTTTCTGACCATGTTTGCGGTACAGAAAATTGGCGCTGCGACCACCTCGCAGGCGGGTATGATAGGGCCGGTGTCGACTTTGTTTCTGGGCACATTTTTCTTGAGCGAGCCTATCACTGGCTGGCAACTGGCAGGGACGGCCCTGGTATTGACCGGCATGTTTTTACTCAGTAAAAAAAGGGGATGAAATGACAAAAGCGATCAGAATGCGGCAGGTCGGCGGACCGGAGGTCATGGAATATGTCGATGTCGATTTACCCGCGCCCGGTCCTGGCGAAGCGCTGGTGCGCCATAAAGCATGCGGACTGAATTATATAGATGTGTATTTCCGTACCGGTTTGTATCCGCAGCCTTTGCCATCCGGATTGGGCATGGAGGCGGCGGGTATCGTTGAGGCCGTTGGCCCTGATGTTATCCACGTCAAACCTGGCGACCGCGTAGCGTATGCCGGCCGGCCTATCGGTGCCTATGCAGAAGCCCGGGTGATGCCCGCAGCTAACCTCATCCGGCTGCCGGACGGGATTAGTTTCGAGACCGCTGCCGCTGTGATGCTGCAAGGCCTGACCGTGCAATATCTGTTTCACAGGACCTTTCCGCTGAAAGGCGGTGAGACCATACTATTTCACGCTGCGGCCGGTGGTGTCGGCTTGATTGCGTGCCAGTGGGCGCGCGCAATCGGCGTGACCATGATAGGGACTGTCGGCTCAGACGAAAAAGCCGCCCTGGCCAAAGCCCATGGCTGCACGCACGTGATCAATTACAACACAGAAAATTTTGTTGAACGCGTTCGCGAAATTACCGAAGGCAAGGGAGTGCCTGTGGTTTACGACTCCATCGGAAAAGACACTTTCCTCGGTTCGCTCGATTGTCTCTCTCCATTGGGAATGATGGTCAGTTTTGGTAACGCATCCGGTCCGGTGCCTGAATTTAGCCTCAATGAACTAGCCTCACGCGGGTCGCTGTTCATCACCCGGCCCAGCCTGATGAGCCATACCGCCAAAAGGTCAGACCTGGAGCAGATGGCGGCGCAACTTTTTGGCATGCTGGAAAGCGGCAAGGTTAAAGTTGACATACGGCAACGTTATCGCTTAAGTGAGGTAGCGCAGGCGCACCGTGATCTTGAGGCACGAAAAACAACAGGTTCCAGCCTTTTGATTCCGTGAGACAATAGTTTGTCGCTCGCAAGTCATCAGGTCTGTTAACATCTGCAACTTGAAAAGTCAGGGCAATCGAACCGGAATGAAACAAGTGGAACCGCAAACGGAAAAAGAGATGACGGAAAAAGAAGACGGCCCCAAGTTTGGGCGATTATTGCTCGTTCTTTTGTTTGCGGTGATGCTTATTGTAGCGATCACTTTCGCAACAGAAGCCTATTATTCGAATTGATTCATACCTTGTTTCATTCGCCAGGCGCGTAACTCGATGGATACTATCCCGCTTCAGCAAGCAGAAAATAAGGGCGAACTGTCCAGTTCTGGCCGCTTGCTCATCCTGCAGGGGCTTATTCCGGTCGCCGCACATCTGGTTTCTTCCCAGCTCGATGCCTTTTCGGTGCGCCTGACGGAAGCACTTTTCAAACTCTCCGATCAAACGCTCAGGCAGGAAGAAGCGGCCAGTAGCTATAACGCGTATCAGCTCCTAAAGAAAAACAATACCGTTTTTTATCGTCTGGTGGCAGCGCAAATCAACGCTGTATTGACCAAAGAGGTCAGTGCCATCAACTCCAGAAAGAAGATTAAGGAAGAAGAGTCGCAGGATTTTTCTCTGGTTACTTTCGACGAGATGGAAAGCAAGGTCTTGCTGCGTAACCTGAGCCAGGCATTGGAAGTCAATAATGCCGAGCAGTTGCTTGCGCTCAATATCCGGATCGGCAATGTACTTCGGCGTACGCCTATCGATGTTGCGCAAAATCCGTTCCGGCCCGAGATATTTGTCCGTGCCGTATATCAGGCATGGATGGAGTTCGATGTCGCTCCTGAATCGCATCATCTGGTATTGCGTTTGCTGCAACCGGCACTGTTCCTGAGGTTACAGCCGATTTTGGAGGGGATCAACGACGCGCTGATCGCGCGCGGCATCATGCCCGACCTCAGCGATGCCTACCGCAGTAAAGCAAAACGTAAAGACACAAAGCGATCCGATGTTTCGGATCGCGATCCGTATCTGCACGATAAGTTGCGCAGTATTTTTTCCGGTAAGCCGGTCGCCTCGTCGCGGCAGCACGCGGGCGATAGCCTGCAGTGGACGGGAACAGGCACAAGCTACGGCGGCGCTCATGGCGCAACCGAAAATGCCGGCACCGTTCTGGTGGATAGGCAGTTTTTCGATTACCTGACCAGCATACAGCGCTTGGTGCACGCCAATGAAGTGACGCAGGCTTTGCAGCACTCGCCCCTGCGCCAACTTTCGGAGCAGGCGGCGCCAGACAGTCTGACGCCGGTAGACCAGAGCACCATAGAACTGCTTGCGCGGATTTTTGATTTTGTTTTTAACGACGCCAGCATTCCGGAAGATGTAAAGCATCTGATTGCACAGTTACAGATACCGACGCTCAAGGTGGCCTTGCTCGACAAGGATTTTTTCTTCAACGAGTCTCACCCGGCAAGGGCTTTGATTGATGCGCTCGCGAAATCGAGCGTGCTGTTCAACACCGAAAGCCATGACGAAGATCCTCTGTACCACATGATAGAAGGCATCGTCGATCGTGTGCAGCAAGAGTTTGATGAACAGATTGACTTGTTTACGGATGTTGTCGCCGACCTTGAGGCTTTTTTACAAGAAGAAGAAAAAAAAGCGCAGGCAGCCATCAGCCGGCCTGTAGCAGAGGCGCTTAAGCAAGAGAAAACGCGCGTCGCCAGAGAGTTCGCCGAGCATGATGTCGCCATTCGCGTCGATACCGGTGAAGTGGCTGGATTTCTCGAAACCTTCTTGCTGGAACAATGGATACGCATACTGACGATAGCCCACAGCGTCAAGGAGCAGAAGCCGCATGCGCTTGAGAACGCGCTCAAGACCATGGACGACCTGATCTGGAGCTTAAAGCCCAAGAATAGCGCCGAAGAACGCAAGCTGCTGATCACGAAGCTGCCATCCATGCTTTCTTTGCTGAACGCCTGGCTAAATGCGATCAAATGGGATGAGCCGGACAGAGTGATATTTTTCTCAAAGCTGGCAGAGCGGCACGCTGCAATTGCCCGCGCTCCTTTGGAATTTTCGCCACGCAGGCAACTGGAAATCGCCGTCAATATCGCGCAGCGCGCCAGCGAGCGGCGCTTGGACAGGCACGTGCAAGAGCAAATAGAGCTGCCCGTAGACGAATGGTCGGAGCAGGTCGACACCTTCGATCGCGGCGTATGGCTCGATTTTGCGCCAGAAAACGATCCGGCCGGCCGTTACAAACTGGCCTGGGTCAGCCCCAAGCGCACGCGCTTTATTTTTACCAATCGCCAGGGGCAGGACGCCTTTTCTCTTTCCGGTGACGAGCTGAGCGCCAAATTGCGCAGCGGCCATGTGGCGCAGGTTCTCGCTGATTCCGTGGTGGATAGAGCATTGATCGAGGCATTGCGCGATCCACCGAACTGAGACCTGCTGTCTACGCCCTGTCCTGCTGATCTGAACTTCTCACTTTGACACGGGCAATTCGATGTTGCTGGTACGGCCATTTTGCCCGGGGAACTCTATAAATGCGCTCTCAAGAAGGTAGGGCATGGACATCGATATTTCCGGATTGGCCTGCTCTGAACTGACTTTGATATTGGCCAGCTTTTTCCCGCTTTTTCTGTCCGTAATCGTGACCGCCAACTGGTGCAGGAAATATCGCGCCGCACTGACTTCCGGCGGGGCATAAAAGCTGCCTGGCCGGCCAAAATAATACGGGTAAAAAATGCCTGAACGGCGGTATACACGAGAGTAGTGCATTTGCCAGAACGGGTCATTATTAAGGCTCCAGTATGGTGATGACAGCTGCATGTCGGTGAGGAGCGTGCCATATTCCATCGTTACTTTTAACGTGGAATTGCCGCTGTCTTTGCTCTCGATAAATCCTTGGTTAAGCAGCTTGCTGCGCAATAATTCAGCGTAGTGATTGTATTCGGGATTCATTTCCTGGCCCGGAGCCGCTTCCAGGGCGTAGGTCTTTTCTTTCATATCCGTTGGCCATTCGTGGAATGTCGTCACCTGACTGCTAATGGTGCTGGCACAGCCGCTCAATAAAATGACTGCCGCCGCTGCCCAGTAAGTCAATAATTTCTTCATTGCGCTTCCTTTTTTATTCGATTCAATCTGATTTGTTTGTGCCGATAATTGTGCCGATAAATGTCAGCCATTTTTGCTGACATATTGAATAACTTTATTTTAGGACGAATCCTGCTGCGCTGATATATTTTTGTCAGGAAATAAGTATTCAAAGGCAGTTTTCCGGCGTCATCGGGTTTGCCAAAGAAAACGGCAAGGCAAGTAGTGCGCCGCTAATTTGCCGCAAAGGCCGAATGTAGAGCGCAAATACAATGAAAATAAGATAAGGGCGGAATTTTCTGTGAATATGAAGGGAAATGGTGATGATTGCCCAATCGCTTGGTAAAATGAAAGATTGTGCAAAGTTATTGGCAAGCTTTGCTTTTCTTTTCAGCTATCTAAGAGAGTTTTTAGCCCATGCGTACAGACATTGCAAATCAAACAGTCACTATCTTTCGCAAAGATTACGTTGCCCCAGGTTTCTGGGTGGACACGGTAGAGATGGGCTTTGACCTCGATCCGACAGCGACCCATGTCGCTACCCGACTTACCATGCGTCGCAATCATGCCAGCGGCGAAAAAAATCTGGTGCTGTTTGGCGAGTCTATCAAGCTCTTGCAATTGCGCATGAATGGCGCCAATCTGAAAAAAAGCGCTTACCGTATCGCCGACGGAAAATTGACTATCATTGATGCGCCTGACGTGGTCACGCTAGAAATCGAGACCGTCATTGCCGCAAGCAAGAACACCACGATGTCAGGCTTGTATGTCTCCAACGGAAATTTTTTCACGCAGTGCGAAGCCGAAGGCTTCCGCAAGATTACTTACTATCCGGACCGCCCGGATGTCATGGCGACTTTTACCGTCATGCTGCGCGGCGACAAGAAAAAATATCCGGTACTGCTGTCTAATGGCAATCTGATCGCTGAAGGCGATCTGGGCGATGGCCGTCATTACGCAAAATGGGAAGACCCGTTCAAGAAGCCATCGTATCTGTTTGCGCTGGTTGCCGGTAAATTGGTCTGCCAGGAAGAAAAGTACAAACTTAAATCTGGTCGCAAGGTTTTGTTGCAGGTGTGGGTAGAGGCGGGCAATCTGGACAAGACCCAGCACGCCATGGATTCGCTCAAGAACAGCATACGCTGGGATGAAGAGCGCTTCGGCCTGGAACTGGATCTGGATCGCTTCATGATCGTTGCGACCAGCGATTTCAATATGGGCGCGATGGAAAACAAGGGCCTGAATATTTTCAATACCAAGTATGTCCTGGCCAACCCCAGCCTCGCCACTGACGTTGATTATGCCGGCATCGAATCCGTGGTCGGTCACGAGTATTTCCATAACTGGACCGGCAATCGCGTCACCTGCCGCGACTGGTTCCAGTTGTCGCTCAAAGAAGGCCTGACGGTATTCCGCGACCAGGAATTTTCTGCCGATCTGGTCGGCACCCCGACTGGTCGCGCGGTCAAGCGGATTGAAGATGTGCGCCTGTTACGTCAGGTGCAATTCTCGGAAGATGCCGGCCCGATGGCACATCCGGTACGGCCGGATTCTTTTGTCGAGATCAATAATTTTTACACGGTAACGATATACGAAAAAGGTTCGGAAGTTGTGCGCATGTATTACACCTTGCTGGGTCACGATGGCTTCCGCAAGGGTATGGATCTGTACTTCCAGCGCCACGATGGCCAGGCCGTGGAATGCGATGATTTCCGCGCCGCGATGGCGGATTCCAGCGGGCGCGACCTGAAGCAGTTTGAGCGCTGGTACAGCCAGGCGGGAACGCCACGCGTGAAGGTGGCGACGAACTATGATGCCGCTGCCAAAACCTACGAGATCACCCTGAGCCAGTCTTGCCCGGGCACGCCAGGCCAGAGCAAGAAACTGCCTTTCCATATTCCGGTGGCGGTGGGTTTGCTTGATGCACAAGGCAGGGATGTGAATTTGTGTCTGGAAGGGCAGGCTAAGGCGTCCGGCACAACGCTGATACTGGAATTGACTAAAGCTAACCAAAGTTTCCGTTTCACCGGCATAGAACATCCGCCTACGCCATCTTTACTGCGTAATTTTTCTGCGCCTGTGGTGCTCGACTATGACTATACGGATGAGGAGCTGGGGCATCTGCTGGCAAACGACAGCGACCCTTTCAACCGCTGGGAAGCCGGGCAACGACTGGCGATGCGCCGGCTGGTCAAGCTGACCAACGCCGTGCAGCAAGGTGAAGTGCTCGATCTGGATGCGATGTTCATCAACGCCTTGCGCTCCACGCTCAACGATACCACGCTCGATCCTTCGTTCCGCGAAGTCGTGATGACGCTGCCATCGGAGGCCATGATCGCCGAGGAGTTCAAGATCGTCGATCCGCAAAGTATCCATACTGCCCGCCAGTTCATGCGCGCAACTTTAACGCAGCATCTGAAGGCCGATTTGTTGAATGCCTACGAGGCTAACCTGACGCCTGGAAAATACAGCCCGGATGCCGTTTCCGCTGCCCGTCGCGGCTTGAAAAATCTCGCCCTGTCGTATTTGCTGGAATGGCCCGATGATGCAACTTTTGCGTTGGCAAAAACACAGTTCGACGAAGCGCAGAATATGACAGACCGCATGGCTGCCCTGACTGCGCTGACTAATTTCTGCGGTTCAACCAAAAACGCGAAGGCCGCCACGCAGGCGCTGCAAAAATTTTATAAGGATTTCAAAAAAGAAGCCTTGGTGATTGATAAGTGGTTCATGTTGCAGGCGACCGCACACACCACCGATGTGCATAAAGTGCGGGAATTGATGAAGCACCCGGCCTTCACCCTCAGCAATCCTAATCGCGCGCGTAGCCTGATATTTGGTTTCTGCAATGCCAACCCGGCACGCTTCCACGTTGCGGATGGCAGCGGTTACGCTTTGTGGGCAGAAATGGTGATTGCCTTGAACAAGCTTAATCCGCAAGTGGCTGCACGCCTCGCGCGCAGCATGGACAGATGGAAGAAATATCCCAAGAATCTGCAAGAGCAGATGAAGGCGGCCCTGGAAAAAGTAGCGGAGACCAAAAAGCTATCGAAAGATGTACTCGAGGTGGTGTCCAAGGCGCTCGCCTCCTGAGCGGCATTGAATAAATTTAAGTCAATAAGGAAAAACATGAAACGAATCAGTCTTACACGGCACCTGGTTGAAGAGCAACGTCTGAACAACACCATTCCAGCCGAATTGCGCCTGTTGATAGAAGTGGTGGCGCGCGCCTGCAAGACCATCAGCCATGCNNGAAGTGCAAAAGAAACTGGATATTTTGTCCAATGAGATTCTGCTGGAAGCCAATGAGTGGGGTGGCCATCTGGCGGCCATGGCCTCTGAAGAGATGGAAAGCATACACCCTATCCCTAACCGTTATCCTATGGGCGAGTATTTGCTGTTGTTTGATCCGCTCGATGGCTCCAGCAATATCGATGTCAATGTCTCCATCGGCACAATTTTTTCTGTGCTGAAAGCGCGCGACGGCATGGAAGCGCCGACTGAACAAGATTTCATGCAGCCAGGCAGCAAGCAGGTGGCCGCCGGTTATGCAGTATATGGCCCGCAAACCATGCTGGTACTGACGACTGGTCATGGCGTCAATTGCTTTACCCTCGATCGCGAAATGGGTTCGTGGGTGCTGACACAGCGCAATATGCAAATTCCTGCAGACACGCAGGAGTTCGCGATCAATGCGTCGAATTCACGCCACTGGCATCCGCCGGTCACGCGCTATGTGGATGAAATGCAGGCTGGCGAGACTGGCCCGTTGGGCAAGAATTTCAATATGCGCTGGATCGCGTCTATGGTGGCCGATGTGCATCGCATCCTTAACCGTGGCGGTATCTTTATGTATCCTGCCGACGCGCGCGACCCGGGCAAGCCTGGCAAGCTGCGTCTGATGTATGAGGCCAATCCCATGGCCATGATCGTCGAGCAGGCTGGCGGCGCGGCGACCGACGGCAAGCAGCGTATGCTCGATGTTCAACCGACTACCTTGCATCAGCGCGTGCCGGTGTTCCTTGGCTCCAGGAATGAAGTTGAGCGCGTGACTCGTTACCATCAGGAATAATACGGACCCAGATCCATTCAACAGCGCGCGGCAAGTCGTCGCGCGTTTTTTTTATTCCGATTGATACGTATATCGACTTAATGTAGGTAATTTTTCATATTTGACATATGGTTCTGGGCGGTGCATTCTGCCTGAATATTCTTGTCGACCGTTCCTGGAGTCCTATCATGCCTCAATACCGTTCCCGTACTACCACCCACGGCCGCAATATGGCCGGCGCGCGCGCCTTGTGGCGTGCTACCGGCATGAAAGATGGTGATTTTGATAAGCCTATCATCGCGGTGGTGAATTCCTTTACGCAGTTTGTTCCCGGTCACGTGCATCTGAAGGATCTGGGTCAGCTGGTCGCACGCGAAATCGAGGCAGCCGGTGGCGTGGCAAAGGAATTCAATACCATTGCGGTCGATGACGGCATCGCGATGGGGCATGGCGGCATGCTGTACTCGCTGCCTTCGCGCGACCTGATTGCAGACTCGGTCGAATACATGGTCAATGCCCACTGCGCCGATGCGATGGTGTGCATTTCCAACTGCGACAAGATTACCCCGGGCATGCTGATGGCAGCTATGCGCATCAATATTCCCGTGGTGTTTATTTCCGGCGGCCCGATGGAAGCCGGCAAGGTGTTGAAAGTCGTCAATGGCGAGCAAAAGATCATTAAGCTCGATCTGATCGACGCCATGATCAAGGCTGGCGATAGCTCGGTCAGTGATGCGGATGTGGCCGAGATCGAGCGCTCCGCCTGCCCGACCTGCGGTTCATGCTCCGGCATGTTTACCGCCAATTCGATGAACTGCCTGACGGAAGCCTTGGGTCTGGCCTTGCCAGGTAACGGCACCATCGTTGCCACCCATTCTGACCGCAAGGAACTGTTCTTGCGCGCGGGCCGCCTGATCGTCGATCTGGCCAAGCGTTATTATGAACAGGATGACGCGTCTGTGCTGCCACGCAATATCGCCACCAAGGCTGCGTTTGAAAACGCCATGGCGCTTGATGTATCGATGGGCGGCTCGACCAATACCGTCTTGCATTTGCTGGCTGCCGCGCATGAGGCTGGCGTGGCGTTCAATATGGCCGACATCGACCGTATCTCGCGCAAGGTTCCCTGCCTGTGCAAGGTGGCGCCGATGACCGATAAATATCATATCGAAGACGTACACCGCGCCGGCGGCATCATCAGTATTCTGGGCGAGCTGGCACGTGCCGGCCTGCTCGATACAAGCTTGCCGACTATCCACAGCAAGAGCATGGCTGAGGCGATTGCCAACAACGACATCATGTGCACTCAGGATGCGACCGCACGTCAACTGTTCCACGCGGCGCCAGGCGGAGTGCCAACCCAGGTCGCCTTCTCGCAATCGGAACGTTTCGCCACTTTGGATACGGACAGAAGCACGGGCTGTATCCGCGACAAGGCACACGCCTATTCACAAGACGGCGGTTTGGCGGTGTTGTACGGCAATCTGGCAGAAAAAGGCTGCATCGTTAAGACGGCTGGTGTCGATGAAAGCATTTTAAAATTTACCGGCAAGGCGCGCGTGTTTGAAAGTCAGGACGATGCGGTTGAGGCGATTCTGGGCGATACGGTGCATGAAGGCGATGTCGTCATTATCCGCTACGAAGGTCCAAAGGGCGGCCCCGGCATGCAGGAGATGCTGTATCCGACCTCGTATATCAAATCCAAAGGCTTGGGCAAGGCTTGCGCCTTGTTTACCGATGGACGTTTCTCCGGCGGTTCGTCCGGTCTGGTGATCGGCCATGCATCGCCGGAAGCGGCAGAAGGCGGAACGATAGGCTTGGTGGAAGAGGGCGACATTATCGAGATCAATATCCCGGAACGCACCATCCACCTGAAAATCAGCGACGCCGATCTGGCGGCGCGTCGTGCAGCGATGGAAGCCAAGGGGCCAGACGCATGGTTGCCGGTCGGACGCGAACGTTATGTGTCGCAGGCCTTGCAGGCCTATGCGGCGCTGGCAACCTCAGCCGATAGAGGTGCGGTGAGAGATCTGGCGCAATTGAAGAGATAAGCCGGTTTCAGGAATATTCTGTTGCAAAGGAGCGGGAGCAAAGCGGAAATATGCTTTGCTCCCGCTCTTTTTACAGGCGATACGTCAAGACCCGGACATCTTGCATTTCTGCATCCCGCCCATAAATAATTGAAAATACACAAGATAAGTCAAAAAATAGGACGATCGTTTCGCCACTTTGCGTGCGATGCAGCATGGTCGTTTATACTTGCGTAGTAAATCAAATTTAGCCAGATATTTTTTTGCTAAGTTGCAGATGGGTTGTTAACCACAAAAATGCCACAAAAAGAATCCGTGAGAATTGTTATGCCTAGTAAGGACCAGCCTGTAAATGACCAAGATCAGGCGCTGGAATATGTGATCTCCTGTAAATTGCCAACCACGTGGGCAACATTTCAGATGCATGCTTTTGTTGAAACTGCAACGGGCAAGGAGCATGTCGCCTTGACACTGGGCGACTTCAGCGACGGCAAGCCAGTGCTGGCACGCATACACTCAGAATGCCTGACGGGCGATGCCCTGTTTAGCCAGCGTTGCGACTGCGGCCCGCAGCTGGAGATGGCCATGCAAAAAATTGCGCAGGAAGGGCGTGGTGCCTTGCTGTATCTGCGCCAGGAAGGGCGAGGGATAGGCTTGCTGAACAAAGTCCGCGCCTATCATCTGCAGGACGAGGGAGCGGATACGGTAGAGGCGAATCAACAATTGGGCTTTGCTGCCGATTTACGCAATTACAGCCTATGTGAACCGATGTTCAGGCATTTGGGCATCAGTGCCGTGCGTCTGATGACCAATAACCCACGCAAGATTTCTGCGATGGAAGGCCTGAAGGTGAAGGTGGAAGAGCATATTCCCCTGATCATCAAACGCAACCCGTTCAATGAGCGCTATTTAAATACCAAGGCCAGCAAACTCGGCCACTTATTGCAGCCAGAACTGTAATCCGGATTTGACTCATACGTTGACTCTTACCTGCCGTGACATAAAAAAAGCACATTGAATGTGCTTTTTTTATGCGGAACGCCGAGCCTCAGAGATTGTGAAATCCCTGCTCCCAGGTTGTGCGGGGGGCGGATAGCTGCAGGAAGCGCTCGTTTTCGCTTTGAATATTGGTGATTTCCTTAATCACTTCTTGCGGGAAGCCGGCTCTTTCCACGCCGCGGTCTTGTAGGAACAGTGATTCGAGATACTTCTTCAAATGCTTGGGTTCATTGCTGAACAGGCAGATGCGCTGCCAGACATGCGGATAACGGGTTTTGATGTAACTATGTGGCGTGAGTTTTTCAAGCGTAGCGATAGTGAGTCCCAGAATGTTGCTCGGTTCGGGATCTGCCTTGAAAATGGCTTGCGCGGTGTCCAGGCTCCTGCTGGCCTCTACATACGAATTTCTGATCACGGTATGGGCGGCGATATCCGGCTTGGGCGATTCCAGCGATGAGAACGGTGCCAGCGTTCTCAGTATCTGTTCGGCGGTCGGCAGCGGCTGTTTGCTCCAGCGTATGCTCTTGATGGCCGCATTTTTCAGATAATCGCTATTCGGGATGTGGTCGTCATCGGGATTTTGTGGCGTCATCAGTTCTATCACGCACAGCAGGTTCAAGCTGGCGTCGCAAATGGCATAGTCCACGGTCCTGCCTTTGAGTTGCTCCAAGGCCTCCTGCTGTTGCCGCGCATTTCCGCTGACGGGTTCCATCAATGCGGACAGTTCAACCTTGGGGAAAATATAGCAATTTGGCAAAGCCCGCCGTAAACGACCAAAGAAAACCTCCTCTTCGGTCAAGAAGATGCGCTTTTCTTCGAAATTCGGAATGGCAGTTTTATTTTTCTTTAAAAAACGAGAAAACATAGTGACGGCTAAGGTAGGTGAGCTGACACACATCGCTGAAAAGCAGCATTTATTTCAGTTGATGCGTGGACATGCGTTAAGTGTGTATTTTATTGATGCAAAATGCAAGACTGATAGCCTGGAATTGGCACAAAATCAAGGAACTTGTGCGTTTTTATCAATGTTGCGAAGGCTTATGCGTAGTGGCCCGGTGAAGCCGGATTGCCATGCTTGCAGTCGTAAAACAATAGTGGCGCCAGAGAAGCTGGCTTGCAGCAGTTAGCGCAAGCCAGGTATTGAGGATCAGCTAAATCAGTTAATCATCAATTCAGGATCAGTATTCGCCCATATAGTCGCGCTTGCCAAGTTCAACGCCGTTATGGCGCAAAATGGCATAGGCAGTCGTCACGTGGAAGAAGAACTGTGGCAGGCCATAGCTGATGAGATATGCCTGACCGGACATTTTCTTCTCTTTCGGCGTGCCTGGACGTAACACGATCTCGCGTGTTTCGCTGCCTTCAAATTGCGCTGCATCCAGGCTCTCGATAAATGCCAGTGTTTTTGTCAGGCGTGCATGCAGGTCGGCAAAGCTGACTTCATTATCTTCAAATTCCGGCATCTGAACGCCAGCCAGGCGCGCGGCTATGCCTTTGGCAAAATCCGCCGCAATCTGCACCTGACGCAATAAAGGGAACATGTCGGGCGCCAGGCGCGCTTGCAAAAAGACCGTCGCATCGATTTTTTTTGCCGTTGCATGTTCTTCCGTTTTGCTCAGGATGGCGTGCAGGCTATTGAGCATTTGCCTGAAGACGGGAACCGACGTGGTGTACATAGGATGATTCATGGTTTTCTTTCGAATAAACGTGGCGTGATTGGGCGCGATTATAAGTCAGTGGCAAATAAGCTGCTGGCGCGCCGCGGAACGACTGATTTTCCCAAAAAAAAGGAGAGGATGGCATCCATCCTCTCCTTTTCTGCGTGGGGAATACTTTATTGGGCAAACGCGGGGAACTGATAGCCTTCGATTTTGGCAGTGTCTAGCAGGGTGGAGATGTAAGCATGGTTTGCTTTGCGGCCAGCCATGTCGCTGAGAAATTCTTGCAGTCTTTCTTTTACCTCGTCAAACGAGACCGGCTCGCCGCCTTTGCGCTCGGTTACCTGGATGATGTGGTAACCGAATTGGGTTTCGATCAGTTCTGGCGCGATCTGCCCAGGCTCAGTGCTGAAGACGGCGGCTTCAAATTCCGGCACCATCTGACCACGGCCAAATTGGCCCAGGGCGCCACCTTCCTGGCCTGAAGGACAGGTAGAGTGCTCTTTTGCCAACGAGGCAAAATGTCCCGGGTTTGCCTGTACTTGCGCCAATATGCCTTCGGCTTTGGCCTTGACCAGGCTTGCCGGCGTATCGTTGCCTAATGAAAACAGGATATGGCTGGCTGCGGCCATTTCACCTTGCTGAAAGCTTGCCGGGTTCTCTTGGTAAAACTTGCGGCAATCCGCTTCGCTGGCTTCCTGGACATTCACTTCCTGATCCAGCAGGGTGCCGATCACTTCATCTTCGCTGTCGGCCTTGATGCCCAGCGTCGCCGCTTTGTCTAGCATCAGCTTGCGCAAGATCAGTTCCTGAATGGCGCTGTCGCGCAGGTTTTCATCATCAGGATGCCCGGCCGCTTTGGCGTGGTTCATTTCTGCATTGATAGTGGCTTCCGAGATTTCTGTGCCGTTGACGCTGATGACCATGAGAGGGTTCCTGTCTGCTAATTAAGCTAAGTGAAGTAAGGTAAATAAGGAAAATAAGGTGAAACTCAGTCGGCGCGATGTGCCACCATGAAAAATATGACAGCTAATTATGGGCGGTATCAGGATATTCAAGAGTCGCCTGCGCGCAATTTAGCTGGCAGTCAGAAATTGCCTTCGCTGGCCGATCTGGCCGCCTCCAGTGCCATGGTCAATTCAGCTATCTTTTCTTTTAAGCTGATGTTTTCCTCGGTCAGGGCGGCAATTTTCTGGCTGTAGTCATGCGTTTCAGTTGTCATTGAGGCATCTGGATTCGCCGCTTTAACCGCTGCTGGCTTGTTCGCCGACTTCATTTCCCTGACCTGCTTGGCCGCCAGCTGCAATTCCTTCCTGCCGCCTGTGACTGCCGTCACTTGCTGCTCTGGCGGCAATGAGGCGACGGTGGCTGCGGCATTGATAGAGATGGTTCCTGCGCGCACCGCCTCGACCAGTTCGGGCGTCGCGGCCCGGCGAATTTTCTCTATCTGGGTAACGGTATTGCTGCTGATGCCAGCGGTCTTTGCCAGCTCTTCGCGCGCTTGCGTTGCGCTTGGCAGGGCGGGCGCCTCTGCCGTGGAATCGGCGCTGACGCTTGGCTGTTCTGCTTTTGGCTGGCTTCTGGCGGCGACGATTTCTTTCTTGCGCAGGGCCAGCATGCCGCGCTGGAAGTCGGAGACGCTGCGGCGTGCCAGGTGGTTATCTATCATCCACAGCATCACGTCTTCAATATTGGCAAAGCGCGTGTTTTGCACGGTGTTAAAGGCAATTCCGTGTTTTTGGCAGATCGCATAGCGATTGTGCCCGTCTATCAGCACATCGCCCCACAGTACCAGCGCGTCGCGGCAGCCTTCGGCCAGAATGCTGCGTTCCAGCGCCTGATATTCGTTGACGGTCAGCGGGTCGATATACGCGCGCAGCTCTTGGTGAATGGTGATGTTCATGGTGGGTATTATGGGTATTTGGTGCCGGTTCAAAGAGCCGCTATCCTAACGATCCCTGTCGTTTGGCGCAAGCGAAAGCCGGAGTTTATATGCGCGCCTTGATCCGCTCATAGCCGGAGCGACTGATCGGCAGCTGCGTGCCATTGCGCAAGAGCGCGACATGGCTGTCCTTGCTGGCGCGCTCTATCCCGGCCAGCGCATCGAGCTGGATGATGTAAGAGCGGTGGATGCGGACAAACTTGCTGTCGTCCAGCTGCGCTTCGAGGTCGGACAGGCTTTGCGTCTTCAGGATGGCCTTGCCCTCGGAATGGATGTTGATGTAGTCATCCTGCGCCTCGATGTAATCGACTTTATTGACCGGTATCACATGTACCTGGCCACGGTCGCGGATCAGGATGCGTTCGAGCTTGTCGATAGGGTTGGCCAGCAGTTTTTGCAATTCAGGTGCGCTCTGTCCCAGCATCTTGCGTGCCTTGTCCAGCGCTTCGTCAAATCTTTGCTGCGAAAACGGCTTGAGCAGATAGTCCACCGCATGCAGGTCGAAGGCCTTGAGTGCGTAGTGGTCGTAGGCGGTGGTGAAGATCACCCCGGAGTTGCGCCCCGTCATTTCCAATACTTCCAGTCCCGATAATTTGGGCATCTGTATGTCCAGCAATACCAGATCGGGATTGAGCTCGCTAATGGCCTGCACCGCTTCCAGGCCGTTTTCGCACTCGCCGACTATGTGAATGTCGCTGTGCTTGCGCAGGTATTCACGCGTCAGGCGACGCGCCAGTTCTTCATCGTCAACAATCAGAATGTGGAGGGCTTGGCTCATGGCGCTGTCTTCAGAGGATTAAATGAAATGGTGGGTAAAAAATTTCACAGGTAAGCCCAAGACGCAACACCCATGCGGTTTACAGCTCAGGTAGGCCGGAAAGGCGCATGGGCGTTGCGCTGTGGGCATGGCCGGTTTTAATTTTGACCATCGCCTTGCGTCCGCATGCGAGGGATGGTGCGCTTGATGGGATAAGCTCATGACGGCAACTCTGCAGGAAGCGCCATCTCAACCGTAAAATGACCGGCCCCCTTGGTGTGGCTGACTCTGCCCTTGTCGCCATAAATGCTGGCGAAGCGCGCCCGTATATTCTTTAGCCCTGTGCCATTTCCCGCGCTGGCCGAGGCTTGCTCATCGATGGGATTTTGTATGGAAATATACAGCCAGTGATCGCGCACCAGGCTCTTGACGGTGATGGTGCCGCCATCGGCCAGATCGCGTATGCCGTGCTTGATGGCGTTTTCTATCAGGGGTTGCAATAACATGGGCGGAATCAGGCAAGCCATTGCCGCCTCGTCGATATCCATGCTGGCCTGGAGTTTTTTGCCAAAGCGGATTTTTTCTATCGCCAGAAAATTCTGGCAGAGGCTGATTTCTTCCTGGAGCGTGATGCGTTTTTTCTCGGACAAGGCCAGCGTCTGGCGATAAAAATTGGCCAGCTCTATGGTCATGCTGCGGGCGCCGGCCGCATCTATCGTGGTCAGCGCGCTGATGGAGTTGAGGCTGTTGAACAGGAAGTGGGGATTGATCTGGCTGCGCAGCACCTGCAGCTCGGCATCGCGCGCCAGCAGTTCCGCTGTGGCCTCACGCCTCTCGGCAGCGCGCAGGTTTTCAAAGGCGATCAGCACGTCATGAGCCATGATGGAAAACAGGTAAGCGACACTTCCGCCGATGAACATCAGGGTAGACAGTTTAGGCGACAGCTCTATGCCGGCCCAGGATTCGCCTATGGATAGGCCGAGGTAATTCCAGAACTGGCACACACCCAGCCATACAAGGCCGGATATCAGCGAGGTGCCGCCGAATACCGCAACGACCAGAAAAGCCCGGCGCTGCCTGAACGGCAGGGAGCGGCAAACGTAATATGCCGAAGCCGCCACAAAACCGTACACCAGCGCGGACGGAAGCGCAAAGAACAGTGCGTTTGGCCATGGCGCAAGCTGGCCCGACACCAGCAGTCTGGCCAGTACCGTTCCCGCCACCAGCCAGGCCAGCATGTACCAGAGCAGTTTGCGCAGATTGGATAAGATAGGATTCATGGGGCGTTGTCGTCAGGGGTATTGCCGGGGCATAGGCGCATGGCCGCCTGAGCCGCTTAGCTTTGCTTAACTTAGCGTATTAGTTCTTGATTTCGATCCCGCCCATGATGGCATAACCCGTAATCACCAGGCGTTTGCCGGAATTCATCGTTGGCACGCTCTTGTCATCGATGCCGCCCAGGATGGCTATCCCGTTATTGACGATGGTCCAGTCATTGGGTACCTTGAGCACGATGCCGCCCCAGACCGCAAACATGTTGAGCACGGCTTCAGTTTGAATCGAGGCGCTGCGCAGGTCGAGCTCAACGCCGCCCATGATGGCAGTAATTTCGCCACCGCGGAAATCTGCCGAGGAAATTTGCCCCTGGTTGCCGCTCATCACGGCAACGATGTCTATGCTGGAGTCGCTTCTACCTTTTGCCGCGCCGGATAAATCCGCGCTGGCGATGAGCGTGCCGCTCTCCTTACTGCGGCCCTTGAAGATAATCAGGATGCCGCCGGCAATCAAAAATACCGGCCATAACTCGCGCATGTTAATCGAGACAAAGCCGAGCCGTTGCAGCGTCATCAGTACACCGGCTGCCAGCAGTCCGGTGCCGATCAAATAGCCTGAATTGTTTTTTGCCTGCGCAATTTTCAGCGCGCCCAGGACAATAAACACGGTCGGCCAAAATTGTAATAAATTGCGCGTATTAAAAATATTGAGATTGTCGACCAGCGACAATACCCCGATGATGAGGATGAACGCGCCTAGCAAGATGCGCTGTTGCGGACTGGCGTTTTTCATGATGAGATTTCCTTTGAACTTATTAAATTTTTGATTTTGCATGCCATCGGGCAGCGGCAAGCGGATTATTTTTTGTTATGGATGAATCCGCTCAAGACTATGCTGAGGCCATAGCCTATCAGTAGCAAGGGCCAGCTGGTTTTGAAGCTCCATCCCCATAGATGCTCGATGGAGATGAACAGCCAGAACGCAAGCACCACCTGAAAACAGCCCTGGATAAATTGCGAACTTTTTTCCGCGCTGATGATTTGATTTACGCCGAACAGCGCAATGAACACGGGCCAGTAATGCCAGAATTGCCTGACATCGAGCATCTCAAACCGGTCGAGCAAAAAAACGCTGCCGACGCAGATCAGGGCGAGCCCCGTGATGAGATTTTTTCTGTTGTGGTACTGAGAGTTTTCCGGGCAATCCATGGTCTTTCCTTTCTGTGGGTGAGGAGCGCAAGCTGATTTGCGCCACAGGTTCAAGATAATGGAAGCCTGGTGAGAAGTCGCGCGAAATTCGGCGAATCGCCGCAACCGGTCGGTGACTGACGAAAGAGACGCCGGATCGCATATTTCACGGCGTGCATTCAGCGGGTATTGTTTGCCGCCACCAGTTGCGCCATCGCCAGCTTATTCTGATCGGCGCCTTCGCTTAATCCGGCAGAGATGTTGCGCCTGTCTTGCTCCGGCCGGTTTTGGCTGACTTTCCATTTGCCGCTGATCCTGCTCAGCGGAATCTCTATCCCTATGATGGCGGCGAGCATTTTTTGCAGGTAATCCTCAGGGGCGTCGCTGACTTTCCAGGGCGACCGCTGCGTGCTTTCATGCTGATCGGTAAGCCGCTGCAACAGTCCCCGCAGCCATTGCGCATCGTCGATGACGCGCAACTTGCCATAGGCGTGAACCACCGCATAGTTAAAGGTGGGCACGACCTTGCCGCTGGCTTGCTTTTCTTCATACCAGGCTGGCGTGATATACGCCTGTGGCCCTTGAAACACGATCAGCGCTTCGCTTGCGTTATCGAGGTTTTTCCATAAAGGGTTGCCGCGCGCGATATGGGCCCTGAGCGTGCCAAATGGCGCCTCTGGGCTGGGGGCGGCAATTTCAAACGGCAGGTGATTGGCGTTCATGCCGTCCTGTTCCAGAGTGACCAGCGTACCCAGGGGGTGCGCCTGTATCAGGCTGTGTAACACCTCGATGCGATCTTCGGCGAAATGGGCTGGAATATACATAGGATTAAACTTCCTCAATCGAGATTTCCGCACGCAGGGAATTGGCGATGTAGCAGTCTTCATGCGACTGATGATGCAAGGCGGCGCGCTGTTGCGCAGTCGGCTGCAGGTCGCCGGAAAAGGCAATCTCAGGCCGCAGGACGATGCGGGTAATCGCCATTTTTCCTCTGGCATCGGGTTCCATGATGCCAACCGCCTCATCGGCATATCGGTCTACGGTAAAACCTTGCCTGGCTGCCAGCCACAAAAAGAACAGCATGTGACAACTGGAAGCGGCCGCCACCAGCGCCTCTTCGGGATCGACATTGCCCGCCACCGACATCGGCAAGGGCACCGACAACGGGGAAGACGAGGCCGGCACCGTCAGGCCGCCGTCAAATTGCCATTCGTGGCCGCGGCTATAGCGGTTGTCGGTAAACGTCTGGTCGCCGCGCTGCCAGAGTATGCTTGCTTGATATTGATGCATTTGGGTTCCCGCTAAAGAATGACGAAAGGGTGACGAAACGAGCATGTTACTGTCTGAAGATTTCGATTGGCAAGACGCAACAGGCATGAGCCTTCTGGCGTGATAATGGTCTGCAAGCCGCACCGGGCAAGCGTCTCTGTTTTAGCTATTTCCTGATTTAGGTGGCGGAAATTTGCTGGAAATGATCTGCCTGAAGGTCAGGTTGATTCTCGCGCCTATGGCGCGCGTCTGTTTGCTGATCCCATGTTGCCAGTGATGCTGGGTGCTGCCGGACATGAGCAGCAGGCTGCCATGAGGCAAATCGAGATGGAGAGTTTTTTGTTCCGGACGCGTTTTATGCTTGAGCTTGAAGCTTCTGGTCGCGCCCAGGCTGAGCGAGGCGATCACCGGATTCTGGCCCAGCTCCGCTTCATCATCACTGTGCCAGCCCATGCTGTCGCGCTGGTCGCGGTAGAGATTGAGCAACACGCTGTTAAATCGATGGCCTGTGGCGGCGATGATATCGTTTCTGATCTTGAGCAACACCGGTGTCCAGGCGCCAGGCTGCAGCGCGATGCCTGAATAGCTATAGTCAGTGCCGGGGTCGCCATGCCAGGCGGTGAGCCTGGGCTGTAAGTGTGATTTGCCCCAGACCTGTATGCTCTCTTGCCGCCAGTCGGTCTCGCTCAACAAACTCGACAGCAAATCGTCTGCCGCGCTGGCGGAATAAAAGTGTTCGGCAAAGGCCAGTTCGGCATCGGCCAGCTTGATGCTTTCCAGACTGGCGGCTGAGGCGAATAAGGACATGGCTATAAAAGATGGCTGTGGAGTTCGGCAATGCTTACAAGCGCGCTGCGGCAAAGGTATTGCATTCATTGAGTTTGCCGCTTTGTATGCCTCGGGTAAACCAGCGCACCCTCTGTTCCGAGCTGCCATGGGTGAACGAGTCGGGAACCACCTGTCCGCGCGCCTGCCGTTGCAAGGTGTCGTCGCCGATGGCACTGGCCGCTTTCAGCGCGCCTTCGATATCGCCTGACTCAAGGATGCTGCGTGCCTGATTTGCATGGAAAGCCCAGACGCCGGCAAAGCAGTCAGCCTGCAGTTCCAGCCTGACCGAGAGGGCGTTGCCCTGTTTTTCTGACACAGCGTGGCGTTGCTGTTCCACCTTATCGCTGATGCCGCTCAAGTTCTGCACATGGTGCCCGACTTCGTGCGCAATCACATAGGCCTGGGCAAACTCGCCCGACACCTGAAAACGCTCGCGCATGGTCTGGAAAAACGCCAGATCGAGATACACCTTCTGATCGCCGGGGCAATAAAAAGGGCCGGACGCGGTATCGCCTCGGCCGCAGGCTGTGCCGATTGAACCGGTGAATACGTCAAGCTTGGGACGCACATACTGTTTGCCGCTGGCGCGAAAAATGTCGCCCCAGACATCTTCGGTATCAGCCAGGACAACGCTGACGAAACGCGTGGTCCTGTCACTGGCCGGCGCTTTATGCGCTGGCGCCGTTTGCCCGATCTGGCTGTCGGGGGCCGCGCCACCACTCATCAGGCTAAGGACCGTCAAGGGGTTAATGCCGAAAAAATACGCGACCACCAGGGCGATCACGACCGAACCTATGCCTAAGCGTCCGCCGCCGAAACCGGCACGGCCAGCGTCATCGCTGACCTCAGCGCGCCTGTCTTCAACATTATCGCTTTCGCGATTACCTTCCCATTTCATACGCTGCCCTTTAGTGTCTTATTTGGCCAGTAACTTACGCCGCTCGTATTCGATCTTGATGATGTAGCGCTGTATCGCTACTTCCATGACATGCGGCAAATCGATGAACTCGACGCCAACCCGGTAGCGCCCCCTGCCTTGGCGGTCAAGCAGGGTAATGTGACGGACTACCCCCGTGCAATCGAGCCGTTTTTTGTCGGAAAGCGCAATCATCACATGGCCTATGGTGTCGCCCAGCCTGACATGGGGTTCGCCATCGACGATGGCGCCAAAGCCGCTGACACTGAGATTGTGCAAAGCCCATTCACCGATATTGACACCGTCATCCGCTGCCAGTTTTACCTTGAGCGCATTGACCAAGGGGAGTACGTTGCGATAATCGTCGCGTCTTTGCATGCGCACCACCCGGTCGGGCAGCGGTACCCAGAAAGCATCCTCGTCGCCCCAGGAAAAACGGCTGGGGTCGATGCCGGAAAACTGCACGCGTATGCCGTCGGGAAAGGCGACAAAAACACAGTAGCCGCTCTTGTCCAATAATTTATTCGCTCTCTCGTCGCCACCCATGTCGAAGATCAGTCCGTCTGACCTGGCCGCGAGCAGTATGCTCAGGATAAACTCCTGGCCACCGTTAAAGTACACGGAAACAGGTTCCCTGCGGTGAACCAGGTCGTTCAGCACATTGAGAATTTCCATTTTTCCCAATAAAAAAAACTTATCCTCAATTTCTTGATTGCTCAAGGATGCAGACATCAAAACATCTCCGAATAAAATGACAGTGTTGAAAGTACCCCTTGAAGTGCGTCCCGTCAACAGTAACCTGCAGCATGCCGCGCTGTCGGCCGCGCTTGTGAAGAATTCTGCGCTACCATGGCAGCCTGCATTTCCCCCTGACAGTTTTTTATCGGATGAAATATGAAACATTTGATTTTGTGCTTGCACCTGTGCCTCCTTGTCTTTGGCGCGTTTGCCCAGAGCGCCGATGGCGATGCCGCCTATCAGCAGGAAATCCAAAGCTTTGTCGACCAATGGCATGACGATGCGGCCAACGCGCGCTGGAGCTATTTCGATAAAATGGCCAAGAATGGCGTCTATATAGGCACGGACAAGACCGAGTTATGGACGCGGGAGGCGTTCAAGGCATGGGCCAAGCCGTTTTTTGACAGAAAATCCGCCTGGGCGTTCAAGGCGATCAAAAGAAATGTCTACTGGTCCGCCGATAAAAAAATCATCTGGTTTGACGAATTGCTCAATACCCAGATGGGTATCTGCCAGGCTTCCGGCGTCATACAGAAAACTGCGCGTGGGTTTGAGATCGAGCACTACCAGCTATCAATCGCGGTGCCCAATGAAGTTGCCGCCGAGGTAAGCAAGACGATCAAGGACTTCGAGTCCAGGCCGCTCGCCCAATAAGCAGTTCAGGGATTCCGGCGTGCCGGTCTGGCGGATATTGCCTTAGCTGAGCAGCTGGAAAAAATGTTCGGCAGAACGGACCACCTTTTTTGATTCCATGCCAAAAAGGTCGCGCGTCTCTTGTACGATGAAGTCGTTGACGCCCTTGGTGCATAACAGGACGCCCTGGAAATTGGTGCCAAGATAGGTGAACGGGACAAGCTTGGTTTTGACAGGAATATCGTTGGCAAGTAATTTGCGCAACTGGCGTTCTACCTCGTATAGACTTTTTTCGTTGATCGTGACGGTAGTCCCCTTGGGGGTAGGGAAGGTGGTGGAGTAAGAGGGGTTTTGTCCCATGGGGTTTTTGACCGCAATTTTGATACCCAGTTTTAAAAATTTGCTAATGGCAAAAAAATCATCTTCATCATACATGTCCGCTCTCCTGAAACCACACATTCGTTTGTCTACCCGGCATCAATTTGACAGCGATCCTGCCTTCGCTCCATTGACCTCAGCTGCACAAGAGCTAGCTTGCCATTTTTGCCGCAAAAAGACCAGAATAATTCACACCGGCAATGTGGCATTCGCAACGCATGGCGGCGCGATGTGATGGACGGCATTCACTTGAGTCTCATGGCACGCTCTGGCCAGACTATTTTGCATGTGCATGGATTAACATGTGATAGAGTTTAAGCAGTCTGCATCTTGTCATAATCTTCGCCTTAATCTTCATCCTTACTATTGCATCAATGAACTCCAAAACCTCAGAATTCGAATTCATCAAGGGTTTGACCGCTGAATTGTCGTCAAAGAACCTGGTTTTCCCTACATCTTTGAAAACCACCATGAAAATCAGGCGAGCGCTGGATACGCCGGATATTTCCAATGACCAGATCGCGCGCATCATCAGCGCCGAACCTGTGCTGTCAGCCCAGGTGCTGAAACTGGCCAATTCGGCGATGTTCAATCGTACCGGCCGCAAGGTAGAGGAGTTGCGCGCCGCCACCGTGCTGCTGGGGTTTGGCGTGGTGCGCAATGTCGCCATTTCGGTAGGAATGAAGCAACTGAAAGACCATCAGGCCAGCGGCCAGACCTCGGAACGCATGGAGGGCTTGTGGACCAGAAGCATGCGGGTGGCGGCGCTGTCGTTTGTGCTGGCACGTAACCTGACCAGGCTAAGCCCCGACAAGGCGATGATAGCCGGCCTGCTGCATGACGTGGGGAAATTCTACATCCTCAATCGTGCCTGCCTCTACCAGGATCTGTTCGTCTCNNGCCATTTTAGACAGCTGGGAAATGTCAGACGATGTCCGCGCTGCGGTGATGGACCATCAGTCGCTAGCTATTCCGGTCACGGGCAAGGCAAGCCTGACCGATATCGTGGCGGCAGCCAATTTTCTGGATGGCCATTTTGTCGCCCAATCGATCGCCTCGCTGGATTGGGAACACATTCCCGCACCATTGAAAAACCTGCAGCTCGATGCCGAGAGAACGGAGAAATTAATGAAGGAAACCACGCAGGAGCTCGCGGCCATCATGCAGGTGCTGGCCTGACGCGGCCCAAGTGACTATCAGTCGAGCATCATCGATGCAGTTCTCGGATGGGACAGCAAATCAGTAAACACTTGCCAGCGATGCGCCTCATCATCCTTGCCGGCGCGCCGTTCTATGTAATCCCGCACCATATCCTGGCCAAGATTGTAGTTGATCACGTAAGAGCGGTTTTTCTCGATAAAGCCTATGCGCTGCGTCGATCTTTTTTNNTCCAGATAGCGCTTGGCCACCATGTTTCCCGCATACGACAGCTGCTGCAGTACGGCCTGCACGCGGTAATACAAATCGGCTTTTTCAGGGGCGATGCCAGCCAGGGGGAATAAAATGTCCTTCTCGAAGCGCAGGCGTTCGGCTTCGGGAAACGCCACGCTGATGCCATAATTGGCGCTCCCCTCGGCCAGGAAAGACATAGGCGAATATAGCGGATAAATGCAATATTCCATCCAGCCCTTGTCATTGACAAGATGCTGCTCCATCAGCAAATTGAACACGTGATGACCGGGATAGCCTTCATGGCTGGCAAGATCAATGGCGCGGCTGATGAACATAGGAAAATCGGTATTCACCTGAATCAGGCTATAGCTGTTGCCCTTGTACCAGTTGTACGCACTCCAGACCTGGTCCTTCACGTATTCAATCTCGAAGTCCTCTTCCTCGGGCAAGTGGATGTATTTTTTTGTCCGTGCGCGCGATTCATTGATTGCCGCCGTAAAGACGGCATCGAGCTTGTCCTGCGGGATTTCAAAGTCTTTATGATAGTCGCTGAGACGGGCGTTCAATTCGCCTTCGCCGGGCAGGAGCTGGTTCAGCTCTGTCAAAATCAGGTCAAAATCGGTTTCCGTCAAGTGTGGTGAACGGGCGTCATACAGCGCGATGGATTCTTCATCAAATGACAAATGCGTGCCGGATAACTGAGCGATGTAGGCACGCACCGAGGCGAGTTGCAGCAGCAAAAAATCCTGACGCAGACGTTGTCCGGCTGGTGCTACCGGCAGCGCAGCGAACTGCTGTTGCAGGTGATCGGCGTCAGACAGCAGATGGCTTAATGGCAGCTTGATGGCTTCCGCCTGCCACGCGGCGGGGCCGTAATAGGCGTCAACATAAGAGCCGTCATGCTGTCCGACGGCAAGTACCAGTTTGACATAAGCTTCGGCGATCTGATTGAGTGTCATGGCGGCCTTCAGGGGGTAGGAAAGTGGGCGCGGAATTCTATCATTGATGCAAATTGCTCCATTCAACGTCACTGCCGGGTAGCGCCTCGTCGGTGATCATTATTTCAGCCACGGTGGACGTCAGCGAGATCAGTTCCCTGACTTCGTATTCATCTTTGGCGTGGGCCGTGGTTGGCGTTGGCAGGCGTAGGGTGCCCATCTGCGCGCTGAGTTCAGTCAGTTCCAGCGCGAATTTTCGGTCGAGTTCCTGCGCCTTGTCTGACATCGATGCGGTAAACAACTGTTTCTCGCCATTGAATGAGAAAGTCAGCAGATTGTAGCTGTCCAACGAGCGGCACCACCAGACTTTTTGCGCAAATTGCGAACGTAGTTCCGTCAGCAGGGACACCAGCATCTTGCGCTTGCCCCACATATTGGCGACGAGTATGCCTTCGGGCTTGAGCGCAGAACGGCAGCTTGCGTAAAAGCTCGCCGTATTGAGTGAGCCGACCAGACCGTCCAGATCAAAACCATCGAGCAATATCACGTCCACTTGCAGGGCATGTTGTTCCAGATAGGTGATGGCATCCGTATGGACTATGCTCAGCCTGTTATCGTCTGCAGGGATCATGAACTGATCGCGCAAGGCAATCACGTCGGCGTCAATTTCCAGCACCGTAATGCGGCAATGCGGCAGGTGGCGATAACAGAACTTGACCAGGGAACCGCCGCCCAGGCCTATCATCAGAATGTGCTCTGGCGCGGGGTTTGCCAGCAAGAAGGCCATCATGGCGCTGGTGTAACCGCATAATAACTGGTCGGGCGCGTTGATTTTCATCGCGCTTTGTACGGATTTTTGATTGAAGTACATAAAGCGCAGATTACCCTCGTCGAACACAAAGGGCCGCCCCTGGTTTTTTTGCTGCAATAATTCGAGTTGCTCTATACGCAGCGCATCGCTAGTAGTCGGTTTTTTCAAGAATAGCCGGGATAGGCTGGCACGTATTTTTTGCATTAGTCGGATAGAGAAGGTCATGGTTGCTGCGGGCAAATCGTCTATTTGAAATCAGGCGGGGCACATGATTTTACTGTATCCGGACACCTATCCCGCCGAAATCAATCAGGGGCGGATTCATGTTAGGCTCTGTTTGCTTTAAATGAATATAATATTGGCTATCTTATTTAATACCGTCGACGAGGAACTTTTCCCTTCGCTGAACGTCCGATCAAGCTCGTTGAAGATGAAAATGATTCTGAAATTTTTCCAG
>CXWL01004846.1_pt1 | contig 88123 bp, 93 predicted proteins | sample 590931 | NCBI WGS metagenome assembly CXWL01 (sample SAMEA3498368, study PRJEB10139) | groundwater metagenome | biome: water well; material: biofilm material | place: Germany | collected 2015-04-27 | reverse complement strand
AGTCGCACAATCTCAAACCTATCAGGTACCTCCACCAAAACCATCTAAAGGTACATTGCCAAAAGGAACGGAACAAACTCAAGTTTCATCTCAAACTAGTGATTCTAGAAAATCTAAGAAAGAACAGTTAGAAAAATATGAGCAAGATTACTTACGAAGAATAGAACAACAAAGAATTGAAGAAGAACAAGCGTATCAAGAAGCAGTTGAAGATGAAGTAAAAGCTAGATCAAAGGCAACTCGTGGTACATTGCCAAAGGGTTTCTAATTCTTTAGTCTATTTTCTTTTTTTTAATTTAATTTTAAAAAATCTAGTACTTCTTTTGAATGTCCTGCAGCCTTTACTTTGGGGTATATTTTGAAAATCTTTCCTTTTTCATCCACTAAAAACGTGCTTCTTGTAACTCCCAAGTATTCTCTTCCCATGAATTGTTTTTTACCCCAAACGCCAAATTGCTTTGATACTGTCTTATCAACATCTGCAAGAATTGGATATTTTATTCCCATCTTCTCACAAAATTTTTTATGAGATTCTACGTCATCTGGACTAATACCTATTATCTCAATTCCTTCCTTTTGAAATTTTTTGTAATCTTTGGAAAATTCATCTGCTTCTATTGTACAACCAGGTGTGAAATCTTTTGGATAAAAGTAAATAACATGTTTTTTACCCTTAAAATCACTTGATTTTACACTATTACCGTTTGCATCATTTATCTCAAATTTTGGGACTGAATCTCCTTCGGTTATCATGATATTTTCAATTCTTTTTCCATAATTAATTACTTTTTAATTATATGTGACGGTGACATCTTTTCGAATCTTTTATATGGAAAATGAATTGGTTTTTGGTTAATGGTTAATCCAAGGGCCTATCTTGCTGAAGCAATCGCAACATATGGCTTGGTGTTTTTTGGTCCTCTTTCAGTAATTGTAGCAGTTTCCTTTGGTGAAGTATTGACCACTCAATCTGTTCTGTTTATTGCTCTTGCTCATGGTGGTGCAATTGCTTTAATGATCTATGCATTTGGACATGTATCTGGGGCTCACATCAATCCGGCAGTTACAATTCCTATGATGATAACTCGAAAAATAGGAATTACCGATGGCATTGGTTATATTATTTCACAATTAATTGGAGCAGTGGCAGCTGCTGCTACCTTGAAAGCAATTTTACCAGAACTTGGAGCAAAAGTAAATTTTGGTACTCAAGGTGGACCAAGCGATCTTATTAACAAAAGTGTTGAATCTGGATTTGCAATAGAGGCTGTTTTAACATTTTTCCTAGTACTCGTAATTTTCATGACAGCTGTTCACAAAAAGGCATCTCCTGGATGGCATGGTTTTACAATAGGTGGAATGGTATTTTTGATACATCTAGTTGCGATCCCATTAACTGGCGCATCTGTAAATCCTGCAAGAACATTTGGTCCAGCACTAATCTCTGGATTCTGGGAATTTCACTGGATGTATTGGGCAGCCCCAATTCTAGGTGGTATAATTGCAGGATTAATAATGAATTATGTCTATGTGAAAAAAGCAGAAAAAGAAGCATAGTTTTTTACAAATAACAAACATTTTTAAAATTTTTTAATAGATGTATTCTGTTGGACTCGTTGCATAGCTTGGATAGTGCGAACGCTTGCGGAGCGTTAGGTCGTCGGTTCGAATCCGACCGAGCCCGCCAATATCTCTAAATGGAAACATCGATTTTCAGTAACGCAGAAAGCTTATCGGAGTGCTTTCAAACTCCCTCCTTATTTTTTCTAGTGTCTGTTCTTATTATTTTGTAATTCTATTTTTTATGGATTCAAATCGGATGGTTTCTCAAATCATATTGAGTTTGGAAACCCTCTTGAAAAACTGAAAATAACGGCAAAAGCCATTAGTGGGCTTACAATACACCTACTTTTTTTAAGATTTTTATTGTTTTATTTCAGCATTCTTCTAAAATTCATCATTTATCCAATTTCAAATGTTTTACTTTGAATTATTTTAAATCGTATTTTTCATAGGCTTGTATTAAAAAAAGTCCAATTGTTGATGCACTATTAACCGCTAAAAGAGCGGCTTCGGGAGATATAGGGAGATGTTCTGCAATTTTTCCATGTCCAGTGCCTTGTGTATTTCTCAATTCTGCAAGACTGATTACTACTGTAGTTATTGCACCACTAAATTTCCTTTGTAACTCCAACATTTGAGTATCATTTTCTTTTAATTTCAATGGATTTAGTGTCTCCACCACAAGACGAACTAATTTATGAATAGCAGTGTCTGCTTCAAATGAAATATTTAATTTTTCTAAAATTGTTTTTGAAATTGTCTCTACAAATTCTTTTGCAGTTCCTATTACTAATTCAGGATCAGACTCTACATTAGCTTTCATTCTAGTAATTTGTAATTGTACGTGTTGTTTAGATAAAATATCTATTTTTTGTATTTCTTCTAACGCACTAATTGTTGCAGAACTTATTCCTTCAGCAATATACAATATTTTTCCAAAATCCGAATTTTTTTTAGTGATTTTATATCCCTCAGAAACTAATTCATAATTATACACATCTAATAGTTTTTTAGATTCATCTGCGTTAGGTCTTACTACTGGATGTATCGTTTCGCACAAAAACTTTAGAAATGTTAGATCCTCACAATTCATTAAATCAAACCTTGAATCAGTAAAAATCCAATCATGATCCCAATCATCAAAACTAACTGTGTGAGTTGTAATGTCAAAGTATGAAGTTTTGAATCTAGAATCAAATGACGGGAGTGATTCTAAATCATATAATCTTGTAAGAAATTCAACATTATTCAGATTACCTGACCAAGAAATACTTTCACGCTTCATAGTTTGTATAATGTTCATTCGTGCAATTCTTGAAATAGGCATATTTTATGGTGGATTGTGCTTTTTAATAATGCTTAGTCAAGAACTAAAGGTCTTATTACAATTCATGCAATACCACTGACAATTTTGTGTTTTGTCTCTCGTTTTCTTTAGATGTTTGCAATTTGTTACAACCCCCTTATTTTTTCTAGATTTTTACTATTATTCTGTAATCCTATTTTTCATAAAAACAATTTTGCATTCTTTGGTTTTTTCAGATTTTAATACAACATGTCATAAAACCATGATATGTCATTACAACTAGAGTCAAATCTTTAAGAGCACTTTGCTGCATACTCTATACTTTACATGTCCTTTGTAGTCTTGTCTTTCAAATCTTTTCGAGCATCTTTAATGATTGACCATGATGATTGAAGAAAGAGAATCGTAATAACTCCAGCGACGATAAGGTCAGGCCATGATGTATCTGTCCAAAAGACCAAGCCAGCGGCTATTACCACCAAAATATTCCCAAGTGCATCGTTTCGACTAAAGTGCCATACTGCTCTGGCGTTGGAATCTCCCTTTCGATGTGGAATTAATACCACCGCAGCAATAATATTTATCAAAAACGCGATAAAGCCGAAAATACCCATTAATCCAGCCTCTGGCAAGTGTAAAACTTGTGTACGGTATATCGTGTTAGCTAGGATGGTTATCCCCAATATACCAAGAAAAATCCCTTGGATTAGAGCTGAGCGAGCACGCCATTTAAGACTCCACCCTATCGCAAGTATTCCTAAGAATGTGATTGAACCATCTCCCAAAAAATCAAGTGCATCAGCTTTGAGTGCTTGAGAATCTGCAATGAATCCACCAATCATCTCAGCTATTCCATATCCTACATTGAGCAGAACAACTGTCCATAATGCTCTTCGATACGCAGGAGTGATGTGGGAAAGATCTTTTGGTAAATCATCATCTGGCATTAATTTTAATCTCAATTAGAACAAGAAACTTTAATGTAATAAACCTCAATGATTTTTGAGAGTCATTTTCATCGTGGAAAATAAAATATCACTGCAACTCCAATCAACACAACTATTGAACCTAAAATCTCAAATCTATCCGGTTTCTTCTTATCAATCCAATATCCCCAAATTATTGACGATACCACAAAAATTCCTCCGTATGTTGCATAGACTTTACCAAAATTGTTAGGCTGTAGCGTCATGATAACTCCATACGAGAATAAAATTAATGCTCCAACCAATCCCAATATTTTTCCCTTATGATCTCGCAACCATTTCCACACAAGATAGCCGCCCCCGATTTCTAGTAATGATGCAAACAGGAACAATCCCAGAGTTGAAAGAACTACTTCGACCAAATCCTCTCACTTTTTCTTGGATAATAGAAAATTATCAAAACTCCAATCACTGCAATAATAGTTCCAACAATGTCGTAATTATCAGGTCTTACACCATCAACTAACCAACCCCATAGAATCGACATTACGATAAAGACACCTCCATATGCTGCATAGATTCTATGAAAATGTGATTTTTGAAACGTTGGAACTATACCATACAAAAATAAAATAAAACCGAACTATGTGGAAAAGTATCTTATTTGGGCAAAAAAATTAGTTCTGTGTTAACTACACAGCAAGGATTTCAAAATATTACAATCATCTAATCGATTTTTTACCAGTAAACTAAGATTCTCTTTTTAGTAATACAAAATCTTAGGCTTATCAATTTCATCAATCAAGACAAATCTTGAGAAATATTAACAATCCTGCCAATTCAGCGAATCCTACTCCTAATTGATAAGGAAAAATTTCAGGAACGAAATATGATTCCATGGTAAAATACCCGATGGCTCCAATGATATTATGTAAAAACAGCATAGATGCAACCACCGTCATCCCAATGGGGAGTTGTGCCTTTGTTTTTGAATACATTTTAGCAAACATTGCAATCAAAACTCCAAGAACTACCATATTTGCAATAGACACAATTGAAAGAATTAATGAATCAGGTTCCATTTAGAAATCAAACATCGCAATCTTATTTACTTTTATCCATTTTTTCTGCAATTTCATCAAATAGGAATCATATTCAAATTTGAGATTGATATTCCAAATCATATTTAATGAGATCACCCCGATTAAAGGTAGACCTTTTTCTGATTCATGTTTCGGTCTAGTTTATCAATTGCTTCATTAAGGGCACTAATATTAATTTCAAGAAAATCAGATAGATGAAATATTGCGCCATACTTTTCTCCAATTTTGACTATCATGTTATTTTTCTCTAGCACATTCATGTGATGTTGAACTGCCTTGTAATCTAGTTGAAGTTCCTGAGTTAATTGGTGGGTATTGTATGGTGTTTCTAGCAATAGCATGATTATTCGTAATCTGTTAAAACCGCCTCTTGTGCTGGTGAACAGATAAAATAATAATTTACGGGTTTGTTTGTCAGGTTTTCTTTGTTCAGAATTAACCTTGGATTTCAAGATTTGTTTGAATTCTAAGAGTTGGGTAGTCATTATGCTTTTCTTGTACAGAATAGGATGTATTTGTTTATAACACTATTTCCAAATCTAGTCCAAATTCATAACAAAATAATCTTGCAGTAGTTTTTAGATGTGGATGAAATTTGGAATAATCCTTTTATCGTTACTTGAAAAGTTGACCTTCAATGAAGTCAATCAAATACATTGGATTATTGCTAATCCTACCATTGATTACAATGGCGTTGACTACAAATTACATCATTGAAGCAGATGCCGAAAAAGGAAAAGGAGTGCCATCTACGTCCTATGGTTCTAAAAACAAAGGAATAGTTTGTGGAGACAGACTGTGCTCTGAAATTCCTGGCGGCAAAGATGCCATCAAAAACGAAAAACAAATGTCAAAAGAATCTACTGTTACAGCAGAACCCTCTATGACACCTCCCAAATCTGAAAAGATGGAGGACAAATCAATGTCATCCATGCAAGACCAAACAGAATTAGGGTCTGTTCTAAGACTATCTCGTGCAAATGTCCCTGCAACTATTCCACTACATCATGGATTCTACAATAGTGGTGATGTTTTTTATATCATCACTGATGCTAGTGAACAAAAACACGCAGATTTGATCACAGAACAGCAAAAATGGAAAGTAGAACTAGCACCACTCTTGGCAAATGCACCAAAAGAAGCCCTATCTACAACATACTTTTTCACTAACGGTGTAAAAGGTGATGGAATTCACGGATTTCAAGGACAGGTCTTTACATCAACACCTGCACAGACTGATACATACAGTGCACTAACATCTCATGTTCACGTAACATGGAATCAAGGAGTCACTCTAACAGTTCTCAAATCCGAACAAGAGATAATGAATGCCGAAAAATCTGGCAAGGTAACACTATCTCCACTAAGTGTAGTAGTAAACATGCCTCAAATCATTTGGCCTGAAGGTCAGATGATGGTAAAAGAAGACAAGACGTTATCTGATGATACACCATACGGTGGTGGACAAATTACTGAAATCAACAAAGAAAAGATGACAGTTACATTTGTGGCTCATCGCGGATGGGGTCCAGATGGTAAAAGTATCTACTATATTGTAACTGATGCAACACCTTCTGGTCCAGCTGAAATGATGGGTGTAATCAGTACACCAACTTCTGCAAAACTCATTGCAAACTCAGCTGCAGTTGATCTGTTCCAATTCACAAATGGAATCAAAGGCTCAGGCCCAATGGGATTCCAACCTGGAATTGCAGCAGGGGCTCCTGGCGATGCAAACTATTCCCCAATGTGGAGAATATCTGTAATTGATTGGAAAGACCCAACAAATGCAGCATTACTGCAGACAACAGATGACATCAATTTCTATACTAGTGAAGGCAAAATCAATGTCAATTTAGCAAGACCAATGGATTCAGATCACATAGTGAACTGTCCATTTATTGATCCCTTTCAATAGGGACAATCTATTTTTTTATATCATAAATTAGCAATGAATTGCATTCCAGCAACAGCATTCATCCCATGTACAACTAGGACAATCCTCGGCAGATTTACTTTGTTTACATTCTGCAGGAAAACACCCACAATCAGCGCATTTCATAACTAGTTAAGAGAGAATATCAGATAAAAGTGATCCAAATTTAGTTCAAATCTCAAAATAGATTAGCGAAATTTAGCATGTTTTATTGTAATTTCATCATCTACCCTATATTTTCAGAAGGAAATAGTGCAAAATCTGAGGCTCCAACTAAAATTTCAATGAAAATATGTCAATCATACGATTTAGATATCATAGTTGGTGCAAAATAAAATCCTCTGACTATATCCCCAAAAACTTTATGCTGGGGTATAGATAAGCCCCTCTCATTTGACTACATACTAACATTATAATCAAAATTGTAATTTTAAGTGAAATTAGACTGATCGCTTATAATTAGAGAATAGATTTTGAAAATATTCACATGGTTTTTAATTGACTCGTGTCTATAGGAACCATGAAAATTGGAATTATTATCTCAACTACTGGCCCTGAAAAGGTATGGAATGCATTAAGATTTGCCAACACTGCAATTTTGGAAAAACATCATGTAAAGATATTCTTGCTTGGAGAGGGCGTAGAGATTGAAAATATCAAAAGTGAAAAGTTCAATGTGGGCAATCAGCTAGATAAGCTAAAACAGCTAGGCGGAACGATGATTGCATGTGGCACTTGCATAACATCAAGAGATATGCAGTTTGAAGCATGTCCAATATCCACAATGAAAGACATGCTAAAGTTAGTGGAAGAATCTGACAAGGTGCTTACTTTCTGAGTATGTCTGAAAAAAGATCCTCTACGGCATTTGCGTTATCTTTGGCATCAGGTCTGATAATCCTATTTGGAAGTATGATGTATTGGTTGTTCTTTGCAAACTTTCAGAACTTTCCCATGGGGGGGATGATGGGCGGTGGAATGTGGGGGATGGGTTCTGGATTTGCATGGAGCTGGTTTTTCTTACTGCCACTGATTGCAGGAATAATGGTGCTTGTGGGTGCAATAATGATGTACACAAGACCGCAAGACACACTAGTGTGGGGAATAATCATACTTGTATTTTCGATCATAGGGTTCACAGGGATGGGTTTTTCTATATTGGGGGCAATTCTTGGAATAATTGGCAGTATCATTGCACTTGGTGAGAAAAATAACAGATAGTAAAGGTAATGAAATGAAAGAAAAAGGATGTTTTTTCATTTTAAAGAGTCCAGGAATCAAAAACATTATTCACCAAATCATTATTAGAGAATTTAAACAAAAGATGATGATTTAACATGCATGACACAAAAGAGCATTGGGAAGATGTTTGGACTAGAAAGAAATCAAACGAGGTAAGTTGGTATCAGCAACATCCAAAGACATCACTTGATCTGATATTATCAATCAATCCTAGCAAGGATGTCCACATTATTGACGTAGGAGGAGGAGATTCAATACTTGTAGACAAGTTACTTGAACTAGATTTTAAGAATATCACAGTACTGGATATTTCTGCAAATGCATTGAAAAAAGCAAAAGAAAGACTGGGGCGGAAAGCAGACATTGTAAACTGGATTGAATCAGACATAAGGAAATTTGATTCAGAAGAAAAATACGATATTTGGCATGATCGAGCATTGCTTCATTTTCTTACATCAGAAAACGACATACAAAACTATAGAGAATTGATCAGAAAGCATGTCAAGAGGGGAGGGCATCTAATCATCTCTTGTTTTTCTACCAAAGGACCAAAGATGTGTAGTGGATTAGATGCCATGCAATATTCTGAAGAGTCCATAAAAAAATTATTTTCAGAAGAATTTGAACATATAAAAAGTTTTGAAGAAGAACACATGACACCACGACAAACAAGTCAGATTTTTATTTACAACATATTTAGAAAAAAATAGTACAGATTAAGAGTTAATTGTTTTCCAACAGCAACATTCATCCCAAGTACAGTTAGGACAGTCTTTTGGAGATTTACTTGTTTTACATTCTGAGGGCACGCAGTCACAATCAGCACATTTGATTTCCATAGTTTATTGTGGGAAGATATCAAATAAAAGCGATCAGCCAAATGTTGTAATTCATTGCAATTTTAGTTATACTTTTCATTAGGAGTCAAATGAGTGTGGGATATCTATACCCCAGCATTAATGCTGGGGGGTATAGATAAGAACTCCACGTTTGACTTGCAATTAACATTATAATGAAAATTATAATTTTCAACTAAATTATCTTAATCGCAATTATGGTGCTAGGTTTGATACCATTCATTCGTTATAGTTGTTGTGCTAATTCAATACCAAACCAAATCTAACCTTGTCAATACCAAAAATTACAGACATGCAGTTAATTGAAAATTATCTGTATTATTTTGTAATGGAAAACGGTCTGGATAATTTATTGGCGCCAGCCCTACGTCAGGCCGTTGAAGATAATCTAGGTAAGGTTACCTTAAACAAGATAGAGCAACGACTGATGGAAAAACACGGTCTAGGGGTTGTCCAGGCAATTAAAGAGTTTTCCAAACTTGATAGTGTATTGCAAGAATTTTTTGGAGCAGGCGCACATGGATTGGAATCAAGATTTGTGCAAAATATCATCAAAATAGAAAAATCAAAGAAAGAATCTGAGAACTGGGTAATTCTCAAGGACCAATCTCTTTCAAAAATTATTCTGGATTCCTTTGCGGATCCAGAAAAAAAGGTCATGATGGAAGCAGTAATGGATCAACCACTAGCTTTATCTGCCATTTTAGATGAATGCCAAATTTCCCAAGTTTCTGGCCATGACAAACTGACTCATTTGGTAGATGATGGACTGCTAGTTCCAGTTTTTGATACTGAGAATGAGATCACTCCAAAATACCAAACTCCATTTAGCAACGTAAAGATGGACATTGAGAAAAAGTCCATGGTAGTTAAAATACAATTGCAAAAAATCTCAATGCAGCAAAGCGCCTTATTACAGATTATCCAGTGATGAAAATGATTTTTCTAATTTGAGCAACCTTAGTTTGTAAATAAAAAATAACTAATCAGTTAGTCTCAGTTTCCTTGAGGATCTATATGTCTATGTCTAAATTATACTTTGAAATGGCAATAGCACTAATTGATGAAGGCAAGGTACGACAACTGCCCGATGAGCAAAGATTTGCAGTATGCGAAAAAACGCTAAAAACTGATACAGACGAGTCAAAACGTTGGGATGCAGTATGGCTTGTAGGCGAACTGGCAGAAAACAAAAATGAAAGTGATCCAATGTTTCAAAAGGTATCGGAGTTAATGGAATGGGTCTTAAAAAATGATGATAACGGAGTGGTAAAACATGAAGCAGCTTTTCAAGTTGCAGCAAGAAACATGAGGCACAAAATTCCAGCTTTAGTAGACACTGCGTTACACAATGAAAGCGTATTGGCAAAACATGAGGCAATTGAAGCACTCGGGTTGATGCGTGCGTTTGAAGCAGAACCACTAATTAAACAAGCTTTGAAAGATTCTAGCCCAGACGTAAGAGAAACTGCAGAATTTGTTATCAAACGATTTACACGACTAAAAGATCAAGGCCAATACACACCAGGAACTATCCTGTAATTTTATTTCTTTAATTATTAGTGACATTTCCATACTTGGAGAACAGGAAAAAATATTACTTTCGTATAAACCACACATGTCTGTCATTTCCAAGTTTGACAATGGGTGAAGCTTATTATCTGCTGATTATCAGGTTTGATAATGACAACTAATTGCGATATCCTTGCACCATCTTTACGCAAATATATTGAAGAAAATCTAGGCAAAACAACACTAGACAAAATAGAGCAGAGATTAATTGAAAGACATGGGATGGGTCTAGGTCAGGCAATCAAAGAATTCTCCAAGCTTGATGATGTACTACACAAAATTTTTGGAGCAGGAGCACAAGAATTAGAGTCAAAATTCATTCAAAAAAATGTTATCGAACCCTCAAAAAATGTGGAGAACTGGGTTGCTCTCAAAGAATTACTGGTGTCCTCCATACGAAAGTCTATTGAAGACAACCTTGGCAAAACCACATTAAATAAAATCGAATCACGACTAATGGAATGTCATAACCTTGATGTATCCCAGTCAATTGAGGAATTTACCAAGTTTGATAGTGTGTTGAGGGAATTTTTCGGTGCTGGAGCAGCCGGACTGGAATCAAGATTCATGCAAAGAATAATCAAAGAAGAATCATTAAAGAAAGGATTTGGTAACTTGACTGTTCAAGAGCAAGAATTGGCTAGAGAATTCTTGAAGCCATTTGCAGAAAAGGACAAGAAAGTAATATTGGAATCTTTCTTGGTAAAACAGTTGGCATAGATTATATTTTGTCACAAAATAAAGGCATAGTTATAGATGAAATTGAAAGAAAGTTTCAAGAACTAATTCCTTTGATTTTAAAACTTGAACCCAAAGATGTCAAACCATTTGGAATTTCTAGGCAGACTTTGTGGAATATAAAAAATTGTATAATGATGAATAGGATTGAAAAAATTTCAGAAAATATAAAATTAACATTTTTTAAATTTTTGGTTTTTTAGTAAACACTCTACCACGTGTCTTTACATGTTTGATTTGATCAGGAGATAATTTGTTTTCTAAATCTTTAATAAATAATTCAGCTTCTAATGGTTTTTTCATATCTGATAAAAGATTGTATTTTATTCTCAATATTTCTTCATCCAATATTGGTTTATCTAATTCTATAATGTGCTCAATAATGATTAGTGCCTCACCACTCTTGCCAGTACGAAGAAGCAAATCTACTTTATCCAAAAGTATCCCGGTTTGTTCTGGTTTTAATTTTAACGCTTTCTCTAATAATTCCAAGGCCTCATTGTATCTTTCACACCTATTCATTACCCAGCCTAGATGATCTAATGCCATGAAATCATCTTCTTTAATATCTAAAGCTTTTCTGGCATACATCTCAACCCAATCTGCATACCATTGTTTTATAATTCCAAATTCATGCATTCGCCTATAACACAAAGCCAAATTTATTAATGTCACAAGCTCTTTTGGATCCTGTTTAAAAGATTGATTAAGATAATCCAATCCTAAAATAAATTTACTCATCTCGATATAACAAGAACCTTTTGTTGATAATGCATTTGTATTATGTGATTCTAATTTTAGAATTTTATCTGCATATTCTATAGCATTTTCAAAATTATTTTCACTTTGATATAAGATCATTATGTTATTGAGAATCTGAATTTCTTTTGGGGTTTTATTCTCAGCTTTTTTATAAAAATCATGTGCAATTTCAAAATTCCCAATTTTGCTATGAGCTAATCCTAAATTTAATAATAAAGCCATATCTGCATTATCTATTTCCTTTTTGTATACTGGATCAAGAATTTGTAATGCTTCTTTGGGATTTCCTAATTCACATAAAACTCCACCAAGATTAACTATGGGATCCGTGTAATTAGGATCTAATTCTATTGCTCTACGCCACAATTTAGCTGCTTCATCTCTATTCTTTTCCCCTCTGAGAGCAGAACCTTTGTTATTCAAAGCACGTGTATCGTCTGGAAAATCTTTTAGGACTAAATCATACATTTTAATTGATTCTTCAAATTGTTCGTTAACATAATAGTAATTTCCGATCAGTGTTACGGATTTGACATCTATAAAATCAGTTTTTAGTTCATCTTTTCCTATAGCCTTTAAAATCTTATTCATTTCATTAATTTGTTTAGCGAGTTTTTCTTTTTCTTGGATAGAAAGTGTTAAAGGTTTTTGCTCATGTACAAACTTGACTGCTGATCCTTCAGGTCTACCGCTTTGTCTTATTCCCTCAACGGACATACCTGATTGAATCATTAAAGACTCCGCGATTTCTCTTAATGCATTATAACATCTCCCATAAATTTTTGCACGTAAATCATCTAAGTTATCATAATGTTGAGGTGTATGATCAACACAGACTTTTTCTCTAAATATTTTTAATTTGTCTTTTTTTGCATTATTAGTTTCTATATGTTCGGGAAGAGGTTCATATTTGTTAGTCGGTTTGAATACCCATATGTCTTTGATCTTATTTTGTTTTTTTAACTCAACTGCTCTGTTGTATTCTAACTCTGTATATGATAATTTTGTCTCTGAATCAATGGACCCATACATTTCTCCAACTACGAGAAGATATACTTGAGATTCTCCAAGTCTACGTAGACATTCCTCTTTAATTGGTGTAGAACTTGCATCAAAATGTTCCATGGCCTCAACTTTGATATCCAGATTTTGAAATCCCAGAAGAATTTTCTGCCGTGCTTCCTGAAAATCTCTAAAAGTAGAGCTAAAAAAAACAATATCTTTTATGAGATTGATTTCCACCATGTCTTTTTCAAACTAATTATTAGTAATTAAGTTCAGTTTTACCACTTGAATTACAATTTTCATTATAATGTTCGTTTATAGTCAAATGGGAACCCACTATCTATACCCCAAAAACTTTATGCTCTCATTACAATTTGAACTCATGTTTTGAATTAAACAAATCCAAGAAATAATTAATTTTCATTATAAACTACCACAATAAGGACAATCTGGAATATCTGTGTCCTTCTTTATTAGACCATCGTACTTATTTCCACAGACAAGGCAGAAAAATCTTCTTCGCTTCCAAAGTATTGCACGATAAAACGGAACCATGAATCTCGATATCTTTTTGAATCGTAGTTTCATTTCGTCATCAAGATAATAGATTCCAAGCACAGGTTTTGCGCCCTTTATTCCTCGATTTCGTGGGTTCTTGTAGTGAGTCTTGGCATGATTGTATCTTTTGCCTATTGAAATTACACGTATCATTTGAGCTATCATTGAGCTATCGGATTATGTAGATAATAAAGACCGATTATGATCTTTTTTCTTGTTTTGTAATTTTATTATTTTATGTGTATGTTATAAGTATCCTCTAAGTATCCTTGTATATGGTTGTGTATTGTTAGTTTCATTTCATAATATGAATATGGTATGGCAACGTATGCACAACGTATGTCTATTGTATGGACAGTTTGGTATTTTTTTAATTTAAAATAACAGATGAAACGTGTTTCAATTAACTAAATCCCCTCATCTTTGGGTCTTCCTCTCTTTCTCTCCTTGGGTTTTCTTCCAATCTTTCTGTTCTTTACAAATATTTCATCAAATCTTGCAAATATCTCGACAATTCCACCAGAATATTGATCATAATCCTTCTCCTGTTGCTCTAGCGGGATGGTCTTGAGGAGTTCCTTGATTTCAGATTCCATTTCCCTTGCATGCTTGTCGCTGATTTTCTTTACCTTATCAAGTGTAGGACTGCTACTTCGTGTAGTGTATTCTGCTGAAAACATTAACCGCAAAAAAAATTCAAGACTAAACCTCAAGGTTTTATTATGATTTGCACCATACTCTTCTTTTATCACATTAAGGATTTTTTTCTCATCCTCTGTTAATTTCACTGGCACTGTCACCCATTTGACCATGTAATTTGTATACAAATTTCGTTATTAATTTCACTTGTTATTGTATAGTATGAAAGAATTGAAATATTCAGAATTTGAGGGCCAAGAAATTGACTTGGGCGAGCGAAAGATCTCAAAGATGAATTCCAGTTATATTGTGACTATTTCAAAGAAATTCATTTTTTGTACTCCATATGAAAAGATAACACATGTAAGATTAATCCTACAAAATGATTGTCTAAAACTTGTACCATCTCGTGCAAAGAACGGAGATGAGGAGGTATACTTGTGGAGATCATAAAAAGGGTAAATACGACAGTGTGTAACCATACTACACACAATGAAGGTACTGAAGAAGTATCCGATGTTGGAAAAATGCAAAGACAAGAAATAACAAATACTGCAAACAAACGACAAACAAAAAAATCACGACTTTTGGCAAACCAAGATATCAATCGTTGGTATCAGAACCTCAAGCGAAGAAGCAAAAATACAGCTGAAGTACGACTCCGAAGAATGGGCAAATTCTGTGAAGACCACGACATGACTCCCATGCAACTCATAGAAATTGGTCTCAAAGATGCAAAAAGTATAGCAGATCTTTTGCAAGATCAAATCAGTTTGATGGAGGAACAAAACAAATCACCTCAATACATCAAGTCTACAATGACTGCCGTAAAATCATGGCTATCTCATTTTGACATATTAGTTCGAAGAAAACTGATGATTGCAAATGCAGAATCAACACCTACTCTAGAACACGAAAAGGTTCCAGAGAAAGATGAATTGATAGATCTTTTCATGGGTGCAAGTTTGAGACAGGGAACAATCATGTCATTTATGGCTAAGTCTGGCGTGAGACCTCAGGTAATTGGAAATGTTGATGGCACAGACGGACTGATGTTGGAAGACTTTCCAGAATTGGCATTTGTCAATGGAAAATGGTGCTTCTTGGAAAAGACTCCTAGATTCATAGTGAGAAAGACACTATCCAAAGCAAGACACGAATACTTTGGCTACATGACCAAACTTGAGCAACAATGGTTTCTTGCATATCTTAACGACAGAATGCTAAGAGGCGAATCACTTAATCCCAAGTCCCCTGCAGTTCATCCACTCACTGAATCTCCATATGCCCAAAAGCAAAGGGAAGGCAGATTCATGATGACGGCTATGGTTGAACGAGATGTACGACAAGCAATGCGACCAAAGTACAACTGGCGTCCCTATGTACTACGAAGTTACTTTAGAACACAGTTGATGATTTGTGAGATCAATAATTTGATTTCACATTCACAAGCAGAGTTTCATTTTGGTCATGTTGGCGACATGTCTGCAAGATATTCTGTAGGAAAAGGAATTCTGCCAAAACAACTTTTAGACACAATGAAAGAATCGTTTCACAGATGTGAGGAACAACTTGATATTGAACGCGAAGTTGTAATCAAAGAGAAAATGTCTGATGAACCAACTGATATGTCAGAGTCATATAGTATACTATATGGCGATAAAATTCGGAAAGTTCAGAAGATGTACAAACCCAGCTAGTTGTGATAGCAGACCAAGTAGAGAGATATCTTGAGAGAGGTTGGGAATTTGTAACGACACTACCTAACAACAAAGTAATTATTCGTAAGGGATTTCCGAGCAAAAATACGAACGAAATCTAAGAGTTTCGTTTACAAAAATGACCTAACACGACCGAGCCCGCTTTTCATTCATTCATAATCCTGACTTTCACTTGTGAGTCAATCATATGCAATATGAGTTGAACTTGTGATCCAAACTGTCTTAAATATTTTGATTCTTTTCAATTATTGAACGTTTTAATCTAAAATGAGATCTTTGTTGTTCTAGAATGTCTTTGTCTTTTGCAAAAAAATTGATACTGTCATCATGTAACATGCAGTAGATATCACCTCCGATATCAGTGATGCAATATATGGCTCTATGCTCATTTCAAGAAAATAGTATAATGATGGCCACCTTATTATGAGATAAATAATCTCACCGATTCCAAATGATGAAATCATGCTAAATAGTTCTTTTCTAATCAAACTTGATTTCATTTGCTTATATCTATTTTTATTATCCAAATAAAATAGAGCCGAAAAAATTCCAAAATAAATCATATACCCGGCTCCAATGGTGATTGTAGTTGTAATCTGATTTTCGTACTCTGACAAGAATTGTGCAATAACTGCCGAAAGTGAGGCTGAAACAATAAAACAAATTATAAAATTTCTATTAATTTGAAGTAGTTGTTGATTGATTTTCATACTCTATTCATAATCTGGCAACTATTATTTTATAGTAAATTGGTTAGTCTTAATATGAAAATTAGATGCGCATGGGCAAATGAGCACTAGTATTTCATATCATGATAAGGAATAGTAAATAATTATGCGTCAGAATATTTTAGGTTTAAGAAATAATTGTAAATTCTATTACTCTGACTCAAATCTTTTAATTGTTTCATCATAGAGATTCAATGGAACTATTTTGACAGTACTTAAAGATGAAATTCCAACATCGATACATAGTTTTTCTATGTCATGTGCATGAACCGCATCGATAACTATTACCCATTCATGTTCTAAAACAGACATATAAAATTCAACAATTTTATTTATGTTGTATTTTTTCATCTCTCTTTCCATATCTACTCTAAGCTTCATGAAAATTTTCTTACTGTTTTCATTGTTTAGTGGGCACAGTTCTGGACTATGTATCGCAAAAACTCCAAAAAGCATAAGAAAATTATTATCTGCTAATATTTAACTTTGATTTTTTTTATCTAAAGTTAATTTTTGATTATGGTGTAATCACAATATTCATTTCAATTAATTTGTCTAATTTGTTGTAGAGATATGACCCATTATGCCTCCAACCTAATTTGGAACTTGTCATGACATATTTAGATATATTCTGTCACCTGTTTTAGTCAATGGCGATACTAAAAATGGTCCTCCTGAAATTGATATCTTTACATAATGTAATCAATTCCATCCATTTACATCAAACATACGGTATCTTTAGTTAGAAATATGATTAGGTTTTATGTTTAGTGTTGTATCATAATCTGCGATTGTCTTAGATGCAATAATTTTTAATCAAGCTAAACTAACCAATTATATGAAGATTTCTCAAAATATGCAAAATGCATTAAACAACCAAATTGTTCTTGAAGCAAACGCATCAAACAACTACCTTGCAATGGCATCTTGGTGTGAAATTACTGGATATGAGGGTGGCGCTAGTTTCTTTTATGCTCAATCTTATGAAGAAAGAACACATATGCTAAAAATTGTTCACTATCTAAATAATTTGGGAGTTCCAGCAGTAATCCCTGCAACAAAATTACCTGCAAGCAGTTTCAAATCTCTGGAATTCATTTTAAAAACCGCCCTTACTAGTGAACAAACAGTTACTAGTGCAATACACAAGATGGTTGAAATTGCACAAAAAGACAAAGATTATCCGACTTCTGCATTTCTGGAATGGTTTGTCAATGAGCAAGTACAAGAGGAAACAAAGTTTGAAACTCTGATAAAAAAGTTTGAACTAATTGGAAGAGACAAGATTGCAATTAATACGATAGATAAAATTCTTGCAGCATCCGTTGAATCCACTGCCTCAAACAATGCTGCCTAGCAACATTTCTCTAAAATCATTAATACTTCATACATTTTCAATATTTTATGACAGTCACAGTTACAAAACTGCCCGGAGGAATAACACAATTATTTAATACTGAAATAGGCAGAGTTACCTACAAATGCAAATCTGAATCCGGATACATGATGATTGAAGCATTTGGTGGAATTGTAAAATTTAATCAAAAAGGTGCAATTGCAACAGTTACTGGTCATTTGACTTCACTTGATTCCTGTAATCTCATCAAAGAGGGTGATTCTAATTACAAAGAAGCACTAATTGCAATAATTCATGCACAAAAACAATTCGCTCAGAGTAAAGCTGAAATGTACCAAAAAGAAATTCAAGAACTAGAACATAAATTATCTAATCTCAATTAAAACCTGACTCTGATTGTTGATTTTTAGATCTATTTTCTATGTTGGAATTTTTTAAATTCAATGGTTTGAAAATCATCAAATAGCTTGCAATGGTTGGAACTGTCATTTTATGTATCTGGATCTCTACAAAATTTTAATTAAATATGACCCGTCTCCTCATCTACTTTTTTGATATTTTTCGCACTTACAGCCTTTTACTAGACATTTACCACTTCCTTCGAAATGAATTGAATTATCGTGATAACACCCTATTATTTTATTGTTGCAAATCATGAGTACTTCCATTTTTCACTATTATGTGATCTTTGTCAGACAATTATAATTATGCATTAGACATTATCATATATGTTGGCTAATTTGAAAAGTATAGGACATTTTTTTCTTTTTATTATTGGGGGAATTGTTGCAATTATCGTCGGTTCATTTATGATTCGAGGAACAATGCACTTATGGGACAAACCAGAATCAGAAAAAAAATCTGACAAAAATAATGACTAAAAACAAGCGTAATCAAATAATGATATTGTGTTGAATGATTCTTTAATGAAATACATTAATTTGTTAATCTTTTAACACTGAATCAATGTTTTAACACTGAATGTAGTCTTGATTTGCATAGAAACAATACTTGAAAATAATGTTTTGTTTAAGACATGGATTGCTGAAAAACTGATTTACCAAACGAGGCACAAAAATGATTGTTACAGTATCCCAAAGTTATGCCATTTCGTGTTTGTGTTTCAATGAGTTGGATATCACATTTTTCACAATTCATTCATCATCATGCCATGTGCAGCTTTATTGTTATTATAAATTATGTCTAGATTATTTCTATTGTCACAAAATAATATTACAAGTGATGCAATTTTTTTAGTTACGTAATTTAGAATTAACATATGATATATTAAAAAATTTATTCATCTTTTTTGTTGTTTTAATTTTTACATTGTCTGTCCATTTACAATATGCCATATTAGATGTTACTACATTTACAACAACAATAGATGTGATTAGGATATTTTTCAATTTAAGATTAGTCCTAAATGACGTCTAACAGGTATAAAAAATAAAGCCATGTGAAAATTCTTTTATTTTGAAAAACACATCATCAAATTCTTCCAACTTTTTTCTATCTTAATTTTTTAATATTGATGAAATTAATTTCCAATCTATTTCTATTCCTATGGAGTGCATTATTTTTTGACCCTGTTAGTGAAGTAGAAATACTGCTTTGATGTGAAGTTAAACATGGTTGGACCTCAAGATGGTGGATTTGGCTTTGATCAATCAAAAAAATATACCAGTGTTGATAACATAGATCAAGTGTGTGTTCAATGTCAAGCTGGGCAACACAAAAAATGTTTGGTAAAGTTAAAACAACAAACAAATTGTGAATGTGAACATTGCCTAATTTATGGCTAAATTATCTCTGAGCGACATTTTTTAATTATGATCTAGTTTGAGCTATTTCTTGATGGATATGAATTTCATTGAAAGTATTACATAAAAAATTTAAGAAAATCAATATACCTGATAAAAATTTCAAAAAAATAATTTTGAACTTTGTTTAAGTAGATTCAATAATGTGTTTTTTCAATTGATCAGTAATGTCCAGAAATAAACAAATTGTTGCATGGATTTCAATTATTGGAGGTTGTATAGCATTTTTCTTTTTCTCTCAATATGCGGCAGAATTAATGCGTTAAATCCAAAATTAAATTATCTTGTTTTTATCTAATATGTAGACTGAGATTTTATCTTTTTTAGTTTTTCAAGCTCATTTTTAGTCTGTGCATGTTCATTACGCTCCCTTTCTAATATCCTCTGAATTGATTCAAGTTCTTTTTCAGCCATACTCAATTTTGATTTTAACGACCCTACCATCACACTTGCAGCTTCTATTATTCCCTTTGATTCTTTTTTTATTTCTCCTTCGATAAACCCTTTTTCTTTTGACGTGAATACACTTGTTATGCTCGTATTGTCTTTATGCGCTGGACTTTCTACTTCATGTTTTGCTTTGTAGGCTTTTGAATTAATTTCTTCTAACTCCTGCTTTGTTTGAATCTGTTGTTTATGTATTTCTTGTAATGACGATTCCTCGATTTTTACCTTCTTTTTAATCTCATCATGTTCTCTTTCCAATTTTTCTAGTTCTTGTTTCATTTTTATAATATTCGATTTTGTTTTATCTAGTTCATCACTTGAATCTTTATTTGCAGTTATTTTTTCCGTTGCATCACTTATTTTTGATTTAATGTCTCTATGCTCTCGTCTTATTGAATCCAACTCCATTTTTTCCAAATTTGATTCTTTTTTTATTAACATCAAATTGTTAATTACTGAATCATATTCTTCTTTTACACTTTGCATTTTTGTTGTAATATTTTTAATTTCATCTTGGTTTTTTCTAAATTCTTTTTGTAATTCTTCTACTTCCGATTCAAGTTCCTCTCTTAGAATTTGTTCCTCACTTTTTATTGCCTGTGTCTCTTCTATTTCCTCTTTTTTCTTTCCAAAAAGACCCATTATTATCTTCAAAATTTCCCAAAAGATGAACGTTTCTTTAAATTTTTCTCTCTCTTGAACGAACAAACTTGAGATAAAATCCTATTCCGCCAATAGTGATTCCACCAATTAGTGAAATCAATCCTAAATCTCTATTGCTGGGATAGATATTGGGAGCTAAAAATAACAACAGTGCACCGAATATTATTAACGCAAAACCTGTGCTGTTTTTTGATTTGTTGTGCTCGCTGTGGGCCATGCTTAGATATACTCTGATAATGTTTTTGCAACATGCCTTCTTCCTATGTCTGAAATAAGCGGTCCAATTTTAGGGCCCCTTGATGTGCCAAGTATTATCTGATATAAAATTTTAAAGAAATCTTTTGGTTCTACACCGTTTGTTTTTGCTATTTGGTAGATTGTATTTTGAACATCTTCTGGTTCTTTTTCTGAATTAAGTGCATCAATTAACAGTTTCAATATTTTTTTTACAGATTCATCCATGTCTACTTGTACTTTTTCTTGTTGATCAAACTCATCTGCAAAATTTCCAGCCAACTCTATTAATTTTTCTATTTGTGGATCTGGATTTTTTATTACCCCATAATCCAATAATTTTTTCATCACTCTTTCAATTCTGTTTTCTTTGAATGTTTTAGACAGTTCTATTAACAATCTATAATTAACATGTATACTGGATTCTTTTGGAGTTTTTAAAAGATTGACGTATTCATACAATCCTTTTGATTTTATTAACTTGGCTTGATTGTCTACCTTGATTTTTCCAAAAAATATGTCTTCTAATTCATTGTATTCGTTCATTAATGATGGTATGTCTTCAAATCCTAACTCTCTTGCACCTGTAATTCTTTTGTAAAGGAGTAATAGTATGGATTTTGGATTTCCAAACTCTAACCATTTTTGCCCTGTGATTACATTTCCCAATGATTTGGAAATTTTTTTCCCTCCTTTATCTAAAAACATTTCATATTTGACATGATGGGGATGGGGGAAATTCAAAATTTCATCAGATACCCAATCATTTACTTTAACCGAGTCCATGATATCTTTTCCATATGCTTCAAATCTGATGTCAAATGCTGCCCATCTTGCAGCAAATTCTACTTTCCATGCTAGTTTTCCTAGATCTTTTGTGATATCTGACTCTCCATTATGACCACATCCTTTGATCATTTTTGAGCCTACTTCTGCATCATGACATTTGTATTTTACTTTCCTTTCATCTTCTATGTATTCAAATGATTCTGCAGTGTAGAGTCTGTTACAATTTGAACAAACTGGAAAGTATGGGAGAAATTTTTGAAATTTTTCTTGTCCTACTAGATCCGTAATTTTATCTCCAATCTTTGAACTATTTTTTAAAATTGTATGAATTTGATCCTTCAGTAATCCATTTTTGTATGTGTCTTTTGCTCTTCTAAACTCATATTTTATTCCTAATTTGTCCAGACCATCCAAAAGAATGCTACTCATGTGCATTCCATATGACTCATGGCATCCAAATGGATCTGGAATTAATGAAACTGGTTTTGCCAAGTGTTCTTCTAAGGAATCTGGAAATCCTTCTGGAATCTTTCGTAATCCATCTAAATCATCAGAGTATGCAATTAATTCTGATTTGTATCCAAAATTCTCTAGTGCTAGTTTTACCCCATATGCTCGAACCGCATCTCCAAGACTCCCGATGTGCGGAACCCCTGAAGCCCCAAGCCCGCTTTCAACTCTTAAAAGATCTAAACTTCTACCAAGTGATTTCTCACGTTCAAGTAATTCATGAGCTAACTTGTCTATCCAAGTTCCTTTTCCAATTATTTCCTGCTCTGACATTATTCCTGATTCAATAATTTTGTCATGTATGGCCCATATAACGAATACCCTAATTTTTGATAATATTCCCTTGTTCCTATAGCACTGATCACTACAAGTTTCTTTGCGTCAAATTCTTCTGTGGATATTTTCTCAGCTTCTCTCATCAGATTTTTACCCAATCCTGAATGCTGTATTTCATTTTCTCCTTTTTCTCCAAGTTTTAATGATTTTCCATATACATGCAATTCACGGACAATGCATGAATCATTTCCAATTTCTCTTCGATGTGCACGAATACTTGGTTTTCTTAATCTCAAAAATCCATAAATTGAATCATTTGAATCTTCATATGACAAAAATACTTCTGTTCCACCTGATGATTCATAGTCTAATCTATTTAATGTTGGATTCTGATCTTGTGTTTTTTTGTTTGACAATCCTGCCTCTCTGCATCTTATACATTTACATGAAATACCTTGCTTACTGAGATTCTGTTGTACTATTTGTCTGAGGTTTCCCTCTTTTGGACCTGCCATGATCTCCTTTGGGGATACCTCTCTTTGTACCCTCATTATTCGAACCCATTTTGGAACATTTCTTTTTACCTCCATTAGAACTCTGATCATATCCTCATCAGAATATGGAGCATATTCTCCACGTTTGTATTCTTCATAAAGTGGAGTGTTTTCTATTACCAATGATGGATATATTTTCAACATGTCTGGTTTAAGATCTGGTTCATCAAATAATTTTTTAAAATCATCAATGTCTCCTTCAGGAGTCATTGTAGGAAGACCCGGCATCATGTGTGCTACAATTTTATATCCTGCATCTTTTGAAATTTGAAATGATTCAATTACATCGTTATAATCGTGCCCTCTATTGACAATTTTATACACTCTATTTTGTAATGACTGCACTCCAATCTCTATTCTGGTAATTCCATAATCTAACATTGCATCAACATGTTTTTGTTTACAATAATCTGGTTTTGTTTCAATAGTAAATCCAACATTTCTTATTTTTGCGTGTTCATTGTTTGATTTTGCTTCTTCCAAATTTTTTGAGTCAATTCCATTTAGTGCGTCATAGCAAGATTTGATAAAATTCTCTTGATAGTCCTTTGGCATAAATAGAAATGTTCCTCCGACAATTACAATTTCCATCTTTGATGGATCATGTCCATATGCAACCAGCTTTTCAATTTTTGATATTATCTGGAGCTTAGGATCATAGTTGTTTTCAATTGCATTGAGCGTTGAGGGCTCCTTTCCTGTATAGCTGTTAGGCGAATTGTATTCAATTCCTCCTGGACAATACGTGCATCTTCCATGGGGACAGGCATATGGTTTTGGCATTAATGCTATTATTGATACTCCTGATGCTGTCTTGATTGGTTTTTTTAGTAGTACTTTTTGTAACTTGGAAAAATCTGAATTTTTTGCCATTGAAAGAATTTCATGATTTCTAGGAATTCTTTCAAGTGCATATTTTGTGCATATTTTTTTAATTTCATTTTTGACTTGTTTTTTAGTTGGTTCATTTACAGTTAGGAGATTTTGCATGATTTCTCCACATGCTTTTGAAAATATAGGCTCCAACTTGTTCATGAATATTCATGTTGTATAGTACATAAATTCGTTAATCTGTCTTGTATTGTTATCTTGACATTCAAATTGATCAGATCAAAAAAGCATAGGAGTTATAGTATATCTTAAATTTAGTTCTTTTATGAGTTAATTGTGCAAAACATAAAGAAAATTCTTGTTCCTATAGATGGCTCAAAAAATTCTATGCGTGCACTTGAAATGGCAATATACATGGCAAGACAGTTCGGAGCTACAATTACTGGTGCATATTCAATTAACATACCGCCACATTCAGAGTTTCATGGAATAGGATCTGTAAATAAAGAATGGAACAAGGAAATTAAAAAAATGATGTCAGATGCCAAACTGTTATCTGCACAAAACGGTATAGACTTCAAAGAAAAACTTATGCGTGGAGATATAGGGTACAATCTCATAAGATTAGCTCATGATAAAAAAGAAAAATTTGGCCTGATTGTGATGGGCTCACGAGGAAGAAGTGCAATAAAAGAATTATTCTTGGGAAGTGTTTCAAATTATATTGTTCACTCATCAAAAATTCCAGTGTTAATTGTAAAGTGATGATTAGAATTTTTCACATGTGGATAGAATTCGAGTCTACCTAGCAGGAATACCTGAATGTTGTATTGCTCTGAAACATACTGATCATTTAGAAGAATATGTGTTATTGATCTTTTCCTTCCGATTGCACTGGATTATTTTTTTGGTCTTTTCTATATTCCATCTTTAACCAAATAGGAGTTATGATTGTTGTAGCAGCTACCATGATTACAATGGTTGAATATACATTTGAAGTAAGAACTCCTGTTGATATTCCCACTCCTGCTACAATCAATCCCACTTCTCCTCTTGAAATCATTCCAATTCCTACTCTGTATCCACCTCTTTTGCTTTTCAAAAACAACATTGCAGGTAATCCACATCCAAACAACTTTGTTATAATTGCAAGTGCTATTATGACTCCACTTATAACTAAAATTTCTAAATTAACTGCTCTAAGATCTACTTGTGCACCAATAATTGCAAAGAACAACGGGGCAAAAATTAATCCCATCTTGTCAATGTAACTACGAATATTTTCAAATATTTTAGTAGCTGATAACGCCATTCCTACTGCAAATGCCCCTACAATGGGCGATAATCCTACTAATCCAGCTAACGCTGCAGCGCCAAAAAATGATGCAGTTGCAACTCCTTCTACACTGCCCTTTGCTTTCCATAATCTTGGTGTGATGAATTTTGGAATTACTAGTACAGCTACTACTAATATTATTGCAAAGAACCCTAGCACTTGCAAAATTGTAATTGTTATATTCATAATGTCTATGTTCTCTATGCTTTCTACATTTCCTGCCATTGATGAAACAACAGACAATACTGCAATTGCCAAAATGTCATCAATAACTGCTGCTCCTATAATTAAACGCGCTTCAGGAGTTTTTATTTTACCAAATTCGCTTAAAACTTGAATTGAGATTGCAATGCTTGTTGCTGTAAGTGCAGTTGCAATTAGCATAGATTGTAACGCATCAAAACCAAACATTTGAAAAACTACTAGACCTACAAAAAATGGAACAACCACACCAGCTGTAGCAACTGTGAATGCTGCTTTTCCTCCCCTGAGAAATTCTTTTGGTGTCATTTCTAATCCCGCCATAAACAAAATCACGAGCGCTCCAATTTCTCCTAATATTTTTATCTCATCAGTGATCTCCATCAATGATATTTCCTTGTATATGAAAAATCCTCCTAAAGCAAATGGACCTATTATTATTCCAGCTAAAAGTTCCCCTAATACTATTGGGAGTTTTAATCTCAGAAACAACTCTGCCATTAGTTTGGCAGCAAAAAGAAGTATTCCTACGCCTATTATTGTAGAAATAAAATTAATTTCTGACATTTCCCTATTTTCAAATAAAACATAGTCATATAAGGTGATTATCGGTTGAATATTCTTTCACAACTATCTAATTATTATGCAATTTTTGTAGAATTTACAAAAACACCTTTTTTAGATGTAATCTGACCAATTTCCTGACTTGATATATTGTGTTTTTTAAATATTGATTTTATTTTATCTGCCTGATCCTTTGATGCAACAACACAAAACCCTACACCCATGTTAAACGTCTTGTACATCTCATCTGGTTTTACACCTTGTTCCTCAATTAATTCCATTATTGGTGGGATCTTTGGTAATGAATCTATATCATATCCTATTTTTTTAAGACGAAGTAATTTAGTGAATGCTCCACCTGTAATGTGTGCCAAACCATTAACTTTGCACTTTTGAGTTATTTCTAAAATCGGCTTTACATAAATCTCCGTAGGTATCAAAAGAGATTCTCCAATTACTCCCACTCCTTTTACTTTGTCTTTTACAGAATATTTTCTTAAAAGTGCTTTTCTTGCTAATGAATATCCGTTTGAATGAATTCCACTACTACTTGCACCAATAATTACATCTCCTGACTTTATTTTATTTCCCAATATCACGTCTTTTTTTGAAACTAGTCCAACTACCATCCCCGCTAGATCAAAAGAGAATCCTTTTCCTGCAATGACATCTGGCATTATTGCTGTTTCCCCACCCACAATTGGCATTGCAGATTTTTTTGCCCCATCTACCAATCCTTCTACAATTTCTTTGAAGATTCTCTGATCATTTTTGTTTGCCGCAATATAATCTACAAATGAAACCGGTGTGGCACCAATGCATATAATGTCATTTACATTCATTGCAACACAATCAATTCCAATCGTATTGTATTTTTTCATTAAATTTGCAATTACTACTTTGGTTCCTACACCGTCTGTATGTGTAGCTAATAGTTTTCCTCCTGGAATTTCTATAATTCCCGCATAATGTCCAAAACCCTGTTTGATTTTTACCATTTTTTGGAGTTTATGTGTAGATTCAATTAGTTTGCCTATTACTGCTTGACTTTGTTTGATTTTTGCTATGTCTACACCTGTATTTTTGTAGGTCAAGACCATAGTTTGATGCGTATTTGATGTGAATAAAAGAATTTGCCTAGTTTTAGATCACATGTACATGCCAGATAGTTCTTCTCTATGTTCAACATATTTTTGAGACAATTCACTAAATTCTGAATTAATTCTGTCTTTTTCTTTTTGCAATTCAGATGTGTCTATTTTCATATCGTAGAATCTGTTTAGCGCCTCGATTAGTGTAGAGGCTGCGGCAGGGTCTGGTAGCGTTTTGTTTGCTTTAGCCAATAGAGCTATTCCCTGAATTTCTCTTACTATACATTCATTTAAAATTCCTCCTGGAATTCCGGTGATAAATCCTTGTGGGATCATGTTGATGTCCTTGTCTGCCATTGTTCTTACCAGATCTTCTTTTGCTGCACAGTATGCTTTGTTATCGTGTTCTGTACTTGCTACTCCATCCAAAATTACAATTTCTTTTGAGCCCTTTTTCTCTGCCCAATCCAAAACGGCTGAAACAAGTGAGTACAATCCTTCCATCCTTAATGTTATCTCACAAATTATTGCACATATTGTTCCTTCTTTGTTTGCATAGAATCTAAAAGGATGACGCAGTATGCCTCGTGTAAAAACAGTTGATGGTGGGAGATATTTTGATCTCATTACCGCAATTTGCTCCATTTTTAATTTTTCAATAATGTGACTAATTGCAAGTGGCCCGACAATTCCTGCCCCAACAAACCCTGCAAATATTATGGGGCTATTGAGGTCAATTTTTCCAAGCTCAAATACTTCAGCCTCTGGAAATGATCCTTGCATTCTTTACGTCGATTTGTTCTGTCTAATTACTTTATTGACTATGGGTTTGCAACATTATTGTTGATAATTGGCATGGGTGAATCACATTATTTGTAATCTTACTTTTTTATAAAAACCAATAGTTTTAAAATTCACCCAACTCTTGTTTAACTACTTTTATGAATAAACAAATTCAACATGATTCTTCCCTTGTCTGTAATGGAATATATCACATTTGATCCAACTGCTTCTTTTTGAACAAAATTGTAATCTACACAAAGATGCAAATAATTTAGAAACGATCTTTTCATTCTTATCTTTGATTTTGAATACAAATCCGAAAACGTCATCGGATTTCCCTTAAGCATATACAATAATTTTAAAAGGGAAAGTGTACTGTAATCCCTAGTCCTTGCCTTTACTGCATCTAGTATTTGCACGTCTCTTTTTATTATAAAATCTTCAAATTGATCCGCTACTTCTACAGGAACGTATGTTAGTCTTGCTCGCATCATACCGTATAGTACGGTACATTACCTTATTAATCTTATCTTGAATCATTATTGATCAATCTGGATAGTTTTTTACACTGTATCTCATGCCTGGAAAACTAGTTACACTTGTCAAATAACTATTCATTTAAGCCATGTATGTGCTACTTCAAAATGGCTATTTTAGATTGAATTAATGACGTATTTTCTATTTGATAGTATGATGAATGGCGACAACTAAAATTCTCTTGTTTTCATATGTTGTGTATTTTTTATTATTCATTGTATCTTTTTTTCATTAATTGTTTGAATAGTTGAATTTTTTTCCATGAATCAATTTTATTCTTTGTCTCACATCCAAATTTTATTTTAATGTTACAATTTTAGAATGGGTAATTCTCATAACTTTATTTTCTTTTTCACAAATACATTTTTACAGTTATCAATTTTTTTTGAATAACTTGCACATTATCCAAGACAAACAATTACTGTCTTGGATTATTGTATTTGAATTTGTTAATTTTAATTAATTCTGCATATGATCCGAATCTAGACATGTCTGTAATTTTATCTAATTCATCATCTGATTCACTATCATTATCAAACTTTTTCAATATCTTATAGCTGGTATTTCTTTCAGCAGGAACTCTTCCAATCTCTCTTGCTAACCTTCTTATTTCTTTTGGTCTTATTAGTTGACCATGTTCAGATCCTGCCGATGTTGAAATGCTTTCATTGATCAAAGTTCCACCAAAGTCATTAGCTCCCCACATTAACAACAGCTGCGACATTTTCTGTCCTTCTTTTACCCAAGACATTTGAATATTGTTTATGTAACCATTTAGCATAATTCTTGCAATCGCATGAGTTAGCAATACGTCATTTCCACTACCTCCTTGTCTTATTCCTTCATGCAATTGATGTTTATACATTGGAGCTTCACTATGAATGAAATTGAGTGGGACAAATTCTGTAAATCCGCCGGTTTCTTTTTGAATTTCTCTAATTTTTGCAATATGATTTACTCTGTCTTCAAGTGTTTCGACGTGTCCAAACATCATAGTTGAGGTTGTGTTTATTCCAAGATTATGAGCGGTTTTGATAACCTCTACCCAATCTTTTACACTGATTCTTCCAGGAGAAATTTTATCTCTTAATTTTTGATCTAAAATCTCTGCCGCCGTTCCTGGTAGAGTGTTTACTCCAGATTCTTTGAGTCTTTTAAGATACTCCCTTATTGTTGTCTTTGATCTTGTTGCACCATAAAGAACCTCTTCAGGTGAAAATCCATGTATGTGAATATCTGGAATTTCTTTTTTGATTTCTCTGCAAATCTTTTCATACAAATCCCCCTCCATATCTGGTGGAAGACCTGCTTGAATGCAGACTTCGGTTGCACCTAATTCATATGCCTCTTTTGAGCGTCTAACAATTTCTTCGGTTGGAAGAAAATATCCTTCCTCCTCTCTAAAATCTCTGCTAAATGCGCAAAATCCACATTGCTTAATGCACACGTTGGTAAAGTTGATGTTTCTATTTACAACATATGTGACTGTATCGCCAACCCTCCTCTTTCTAATTTCATCTGCCACCAATCCTACTAGATGAAAATCTAGTCCTGTCGTGTTGTACAGTCTTAATCCTTCTTGTGCTGTTATCTCTTTGTCTGATAATGCCTTGTTTAAAATCTCTGAAACAGTAGAGTCTGCATTCTTGAATAGTGTATCTAAATTGGCATTCATTTCCAATACTCCATTCTTACCAAGCCTTCCTCATCTTCAATGTTTTTCATCTTATCTCTTAACTCTTTACCAATAAACGAAAAAAATTCTGGATAGATAGGAAATCTACATTTTAATTCAAATCCTGCATTCTTTGAGTCTCGCTCTATTTTTTTAATCTCTGGCCAAGAGAACTCTGGGTTAACATAATCTGGTGTAAGTGGTGAGATTCCCCCCAAATCATTAATTCCAACAGATAAGAAACTATGATAGGAGTTTGGAGATAGATTTGGAGGAATCTGTATGTTCATTTTTGGCATGATTATTCTTGTTAACGCAACTACTGTTTTGAAATAATTCTCTTCTGCTGGTGGAAAATTATTCATCAGAGTATCTGATTTTGGTTGAAAATTTTGCAAAATCACTTCTTGAATGTTTCCATATTTTCTATGCAATTCTCTTATTGCCAAAATTGAATCTATTATCTCAATTGGTGTTTCTCCAATTCCTACGAGTATTCCTGTAGTCATTGGTATTTTTAACTCGCCTGCATCTTCCAATATTTTTAGTCGTGTTTTTGGTTTCTTACTTGATGCCAAATAATGAGGCATTCCTTTTTTTGTTAGTCTCTCACTAATGTTTTCCAACATTAATCCCATTGATACGTTAGTTTTTTGTAATTCTCTAAGATCTTCTTTATTCAAGTTTCCTGCGTTAGTATGTGGAAACAATCCCACATCTAATGCCATTTCTGATGCATGAATCAAATATTCTACAGTAGATCTGAATCCATTTGTTTTAAGCCATTCTTTTGCTTCTTGATATTTTTGTTCAGGCCGCTCTCCTGTTACAAACAAAGCTTCTACACATCTGTATTTTTTTGCAAGGTGTAACAATTGTTTTATCTCTTGTTTTGACATTAAGGATAATTTTTGCTCACTTGGCTCTGCCTTGTAAGTACAATATGAACACGTATCTTTGCATAAATTTATGATGTTGAAAAATGCTTTTTTTGAAAATGTAACCGAATCGTTTTTGAACTTTTTTCTCAAACTTTGAGCTGTTGAAAACAATTCGATAGGACTATTTTTTGATTTTTCGTAGATTTGTATTATTTCATCTCTGGAAATTGACTTATTTTCTAAAACATTGTTTAAACTCTCAGAGTTTAACACAAGTTTGTTCAATAGTTGTTGTGCTTGCCTAGAAGTATTTATGCTTGTATTGTTTTAATTTCCGTTTGGTCTCTCTTCTAGGGTGATAATTGTTTTTGTAGTTCTACCGTCTCTTAGGACCTCTAAAACTATTTCATCTCCAACAGTTTTTGCTCTTTGAAGGTGGATCAAAATATCGTCTATCTTTCTTACTTGTTTACCATCAACTGATAGTATAATGTCTCCGCCAATCTGATACTCAATTCCATCAATTTTGAGTGTCTTGCTTGATCCAAGCAATCCTGCCTTTGCTGCAGGACCATCTTTTATCACTGTGACCACCAAAAATCCGACCGTATCATTTAATTTCAAAACTTTAGCCAGATCAGGATCGATATCCCTCCCGGAAATTCCAAGCCATGGATGATGATATTTTCCACTTTCTATTAGATTTGGTACAATTTTGGCTATTGTTTGGGATGGAACAGCAAATCCCACTCCTGTAAATTCTCCCGTTGCTGACTGGATTGCTGTGTTTATTCCTACAATCTCCCCCCTCATATTCAACAACGGTCCTCCAGAGTTTCCTGGATTAATTGCAGCGTCTGTTTGAATTACATCTGGAATGGAATATCCTGATTCTGAAGGCAAGAGTCTGCTTAATTGGCTGACAATCCCAGATGTCATTGAACCTGAAAGACCAAATGGATTTCCAATAGCTGCAATTGATTCTCCGACTTTGAGATTTGATGAATCCCCAATCAATAAAGGATGTAACAATGACAAATCCGCATTAACTTTGATAACTCCAATATCTGTAAATTCATCAAAACCAATTATTTCTGCATTATATGAACGACCATCAAGAAAGGTTACGACTACTTTTCTTGCATCTTTTATGACGTGGGCATTTGTAATAATGTGTCCTTTCTTATCAAAAACAAAACCAGAGCCAACTCCATTTGGCCCTCCTGACTCTTCTGTTCTTTGAACATTTACTCTGACTACTCCCGGTTCAGATTTTTCAAATATTTCAACCAGTGAAAGATTTTTTGAATATTGAGGGAATGTCTCTCCAATTGCACTCTGAGTGCCTTCACCATTTGAAACAATATCTGATTTTATTGGGCTAGGTAGTGATATCAAAATTACTGCAAAGATCACTGCAGCAATTGCAGCCCCTAAAGCTCCACCTGCTAATATGCCTGACTTATCCATGCAAAATTATTTCCCTGTTTTCTATCTAAAAGCATTCCTACACACTTATCGAATTTTGGACATGATCTTTCATAGAATAACTTCTACCCCTCCATGTCACCGTGCTACTTTTTGCTTGGAGTAATCCGCTCAAAAATCCTAGTGTCACTACCAAGCCACCAAGAGGAGCAAAGAATGCATAAACTAACCTTAGTTGCAATAATTTCTTGACCTCTATTACTGCCCCGATGTAAATCATGATTGAAGCAACAAGTGATGCCATAAAAAGAACTAAAAACGATATTGACTCTAATCTCAAAGCCGAATATGCTAAAATTGGAAATGGTATAAAAAGTAAGAATAAAACCGCAAAGAAACTACCGATTGCAATTTTTTCACTTTGAAGATAAAGTGGAATCATCAATCTTTTGAGTGCATTCCAAAGTGTATTTTTATCGCGTGCCCATACTGCCTCTATTAGATGGTCTCCCCTAACAATTCTCATCTTGTGGCCTGATTCTTTAACTTTTTTCCCAAGTGCACCATCTTCAATAATTTCATGTTTTATTCCTTCATGCATTCCAACTGCCTTGTATGTTTTTTGTTTAATTATGAAAAAACTCCCAAAGAAATATGCCGTCTTCTTTGTTGGATCATTTACTCGAATAGCTGAAAATCTAGTGTGAAGAAATGTTGAAATCATTGGAAGTGTAATTCTTGTCCAAAAGTCCATTGTAAGTAATCTTGGAATTGCTGACAAGGCATCCAACTCTAAAGAAAGCAAATGAGATACAGCAAGAGAAACTACGTTTTGTGAATGTCTAGTATCTGCATCGGTAAATAATAAAAGCTCTCCAGTTGCATTTTTGTATCCTTCCATACACGCCCAATTTTTCCCCATCCATCCATCCGGTTTTTTTTGTGCCTTTACTGGTATTATTTTAGAACTTTTCTTGACATATTCTGAAATGATTTGACTTGTTCTATCATCTGATGAATCATCAATCACAATGATTTCATAATTTGCATAATCTTGATCAACTAACGAATCTAAACATTTTCCAATGAATTTTTCTTCATTTCTTGCAGGAAGAATGATTGAAACCTTGGGATTACCATGTTCTTTTTTTTCAAATCTATCTAGATATGGAGTCCACCTGATCGTAGATATCATTGATTTAATTAAAAACATCCATGCAAAAGATATTCCAATTAAAATCACTGTTAGTAAATAATTTAAAATATCTACTACTAATTCCATGAATATTATCTCTCTACTTCTTTTTTGATATTTTGTAGTGCTTGCTCTGTTCCGCTCTTGATATGGTTGGTTATCATTCCTGTAAACATGCCCATCAATCCTGTAAGTTTAATATTCCACGTTGCTCTGAGTACTGTTTTTTCATCTTTGGATGATAAATTGATGGTTTTAGTTCCATCTATGATTCCTTTTGTAAATTCTATCTCAATTTTCTCTCTTGGTGATAGCTTTACTTCCTGCATGCACTTTTGGTCTCTAAATGCAATAGTGATTTCCCTGCTGACTTTATTTCCCTCCTTTGAAATATTTCTCACTTCTTTAGTTCCTTTCCAAAATTTTGGTTCATTATCAATATCTGATACTACCTCCCAAACTTTGTCTATTGGGGCATTAATCTCAACTGAAACTTCTATTGTGGCCATGCCTATTCTTGTAAATTCCGCATTAAATATATTAGATTCCTATTTGATGAAAGATTGACTGTGATGGGCAATATGCCTAAAATCCAGAACAGTAACTCCAGTTCTAACGGCATTTGCCAAACTTCCGTCACAGTCAAATACCTTTAAAGAAATGAAACCTTCACGATACATGCCAAAAATTGGAACCTTTGATGGAGCAGGATTTTGGAAAAATGCATATGCTCACCAACGTGCAAAGTTACTAAAACTGGTAAATGTACCTGATGATCAAATTATTGCACTAGTTAATAAAAAATACGTTGAACTTCCTGCAGCCCTAAAATATGAAATTGAAACAAGTGGGATAGATAAAAAAAATCTGATATGACATTTCGAAATTCATTTTAACAAGATGATTTAGTTATTCTTATGCCAAATGTATCGTATGACGATTTTGCTAAATTGGATATTCGAGTAGCAAAAATTATTTCAACTGAACCAATTCCAGGTAAAACTCGAATTATAAAAGGAACTATTGATCTTGGTGATGAAAAAAGGGATGTGATAATTGGTGGTGCGCAATACTATGTACCCGAAGACATTGTTGGAAAAATTGTAATTGTTATTGCAAATCTTGAGCCAAAAAAAATGGCGGGAGTTGAATCAAACGCAATGCTTTTAGCTGCTGATGTCGATGACAAACCATTTTGGTTAACCGTAAATGATGATGTGCCATTAGGGAGTTCAATAAAATAAGGAGACAAACAAAAATAGATTTTATCTATACCTAATCGTAGATCATTAATTTTTTTTCTTCTAGTAACGCGTGTAAATTATTTACTGATCTGTACACATCCTCTTCTTTTTTTGCTCCTGTACATACAAGTTTTCCCGACGAGAATAACAAAATTACTGTCTTTGGATCTAGCATTCTGTGAATGAGCCCCGGGAATTGTTCTGGCTCATACATACTTCTTGGCAAAGTTCTGGCTGCTTGTTCTAGGTGAATTCTTCCACCAAGATTAATTGAAGCTACGATGTTTTGAATTGTTACTTCTGCTTCTTTTTTTACTTTAATTCCACCTTTTCGAAGTTTTTGAACTACTGTTTTTACAGCTTTTCTAGCTAATTCTTCTGATTTGGAACCTGTACATACCATCTTTCCTGATGTAAAAATCAAAGTTGCCGTTTTTGGACTCTTCAATCTAAAGACTAATCCTGGAAATTGATCGGGATGATATTCAACATCTGGAAATGTTTTGGTGATCTCATTCAAGTCCATCTTTTGATCAACAGAAGCTGAGGCCACGACATTTTCCACGCTTATGATGGGTTTGGTTTGCGGCATATTCAGGTTTTTTCTATCATAACTATAATAAAAGCACTTTCCATTTTTTTTACCCTTGGGCAGATCATTTTTCAATTTTATTACATGATCTATTTTTTCTATACCTTGTTATACGAATGATTTAATTTAGATTCACTCATTTTGAAATCTATTGAATTATACCAATATTGACTTTGATCAATTATTTGGATCTAGTGATCAAACTAACCCCATCATGATGTTGATCTGGATTGTCCCAATTATCATTTTTGTATTCTATGGACAGAGAATTCAATTACAAATTACATCTGGAGAATTAAAGAAAGGAATTAAAAAACTAGAAGAATATAAAGTTGAATCACGCAACGAGCTAATTGCCTATGTTAAAAAAAATATGAATCCAAAAGATGACCCAACTAAAAAAATTGATCGCTTTTTAGATTATTTCACTATAATGCCTGTTAATTTGGATCCAAATGGAATAGTTGCCAAAGTTAGACATATTGTAAGAGGGCGAGAAGATTATTCTAGGGAGCATGTTAAATCACTATCTCCTGAAACAAGTAATTTAGAATTGTCTAAAATTCAAACACTTCTTGAAATTGCAACCTCTTTACAAATGATTTACAAAGTTGTCAATCATCTCTTCTTAACTGCAAAAAAACAAAATAACTATCCATTGATTTTACCTCTTCAAATGATGATGCCTTTTATAATGGAAGAAGCAGAAGCCATGCACAAAGCAATACCTGCTTTTAAAATGGGTCAACCTATTGGCGATGGTATTGGACCTATGGTCATAGGTAAAATGATGCTTGAATCAAAAAAAGAATTAATCGCATTTCAAACCGTCCTCAGCAAAACCGAATATGATGGACGAAAACTATTTTTATTAAAGGCTGAAGGTCCAGGTGCTTCTGTCGGCAGACCTGGTGATGCAGTCCAATCAATTGTTTCTAAAAATAAAATTGATGTTATAATCATGGTAGATGCTTCCCTAAAAATGGAAGGAGAAGAATCGGCAACTATCTCACAAGGATTTGGTGCAGCTATCGGTGGAATTGGAATTGAGAGATTTCAGATAGAAGATATTGCAACAAAAAATGAAATTCCTATTTTTGCAATAGTGATAAAGCAATCTATCAAAGAAGCAATAACTTTGATGACTAAAGAGATTGCAGATAAGGCCGGTGAGATACGTTCACAAATTTATGAAATGATTCAAGACAATACAAAATCTGGACAGTCCATTCTGTTAATCGGTGTGGGGAATACCATGGGTGTAAGTCAGTAATGTTCTCAAAAGAAAAAACTATCGTTGCATATACTGTGGAAAAATGTAAACTATGTGGCATGGAAGCAAAAAGAAAATTCAAAGAGGGTGATTTTCTATTTGCTACAACTTCCAAATGCAATTCATGTGATGGACTATTGAACACAGAAAAAATTTTTGGCGAAACTTTAAACAACATCTCAACTTCTTGAACTATTATTTTATAATTATGCCAAAATTATGATATTTGACAGTTGATTGGATCAAAAAGTTTAATCAAAAATATATCATAGTTTAAAGATTTAGTAAATTGTAGTTAAAATTTTAATTTGCGGAATAATGTTGTGAAGATAACTGAAAAACTAATAACCGATAGTAACACAGGGTCTTACAAATTATGTCAAGAACCAAAGTGAAGCATTTTCATTGAGATGAAAGATCTCACAAGATCCAAAAATTAGGTAGAGATTAGGAAAAACAAACAAACACAAGCAATGATAGTAAACTCATTCATCAATTCCAATATAATCATAAATTGCAATATCGTCATAGAAAAAATTAATCAATCGTTGCTAGTGAAGAAGAAGATAAAGATGGTTCGTTGTTTGAGTAACAAAAATTTTTAAAATTTAACTGGTGAATTTTTGAATAGTTCTAATATTTTATTATTTTAATCCATTCCCAACGTAACTCTGGTGATTTTTTCCATTCCACAACCCGGACATTCACCATATTCAATAGGATACACTAGCGGATTGAGGTGATTGTGACAAGTTCTAGAATTGACGGAGGGCACACTGTATGCTTTTTTTATTATTTCCATCATTAGCATATCTTGGACTGTCATACCATCTAATCGATCTAACATTCAGTTATAGAAATGTCTGTAATCCTAATTACATACAGTTTTTATCGATAAGTTCAGGTACCAATAATGCGCTATCTAGATTCAATAAAAACAGCATAAACTCAAAGAAATTGAAAAATACTAACATGTCTTTAGATATGATATTGCAACAAAAAATTTGTCCTTGTAAATGCGGTTGTACTAACAACATATCAAATGTATATTATGATTTTTGTATTTTTTGTACCCTTGGAACCCATAAAAAATCTCAATAAAAAAGACATTATAGTTAATAGAAAATTTACTGAAATTGACATTCCTTGGCTCTGGAGAAATTTTTTCCAAATCTCATCATTCAAAAAATATTTCTAAATTTTCGACAAATCTACTTTACATTATTATTTTGGCTGCGGTACAATTCCCCCAATGCTTTATTGTAGGTGCAACACTATTTTCTATGTAGTCTATAACCATTCTGTGACACGACACATTAAATGGTGGATAAGTTATAATTTCAATTTATTTTGGGTTAATTTCTAGAACGTAACAACGTGAGTAAAAATTCATTTGTCAAACCTAACAAAATACAATTACCTCTAAATATCAATATCCACTAGATCGGTTGTTAGTAGATAAGCAAAAAGGGAATGTATATTGGAATTGCAATAGCTGCAGTATTTCTTTATACAAACATATTTGAGCTGGCAAAATCTACCGTTAAACAATTTGTTGTTTCTACAAAAGATGCTGTCTCTCAGATAGAATGCAAAGATGTTGTATCGGGAGCAGAAGTAATATCTGCGAGTATGCTCAACGAGACATCTAAAATAGTAATAAAAAATACGCTTCCTTAAGAGAATAGATTCAATTGTTTAATGTCAAAATTATTTTTTGAATATCGTATCACAAATTAGTTGCGTTATTGGGCCATAGTTGTTACTGTGACTCCATTTTCATTTGGGATGAATGTATGTTCTGCTTGAGCGACTCTCTGTCCATTTATTTCAATTAATATCGGATATGCTTGAACTGCTTTTTTATTGATTAGTTGATCTAGTAGTTCTCTTGCTTTTTTTTCTTCCCAATCTTTGGTAATCCATCTTAGCGCAAAAGGAAGCATGTTGAATTCCTCCCAGATATAATCAAGTAATTTATCTGCTTCATCATTTTTTGTTTTTTTTCTTGAATTTAATGCAAAGATATTCTTTATTTTTCCGTTTCTTACAAATCCACCTCCGTTCTCCGTAGTAACAAATGGTTCACAAGCATAGGCTGTATTTTCAGATAAGGAAAATCCACCAACTGACCAAATATTTGGTATGGATTTACCTGCATGTATTGTATATTGTCCTAAAGAATGACCACTAAGATTTGCAATCGGTTTGAATCCTAATTGTTTTATTGTTTTTTCTATGGTTCTTCCAATATCACTTGCTTTGACTCCTACTTTTATAATCGACATTGCATTGCTTAATGCCTCTTCAGCAGCTTTTATCAATCCATCATATTGAGCATCATTACAAACAGTTACTGCTGTATCTGCAATATGCCCATTAATTTGTACACCAAGATCAATTTTTACCAAATCGGAATCTGTAATTGTAATTGGATCGTTTGGCTCTGCAGTGTAGTGAGCTGCTATTTCGTTGATACTTGTGTTTACGGGAAACGCGCATTTTGCTCCGCGTTTTTTAATCTCGTTTTCTACTTCCTCACAAATTTCATAAACTGATCTGCCCACCCAATTTTTGACTCTCACCATCTCTCTTACTTCAGCAGCAATTTTTCCTGCTTTGATGTAGTCAATTATTTGCATTGCTTTTTTGTTCTTTTGACTACCTTTAAAATGATTATCTGTCAAGCTTAAATTGGGCAACTTTGGGGATTTACTGGGATCGTGGTCTAGCTTGGTATGATTCTGCGTTTGGGACGCAGAGGTCGTGTGTTCAAATCACGCCGATCCCATCATTAATCATTATCTTATTATCAAATAGTATCCTAATTTTCTTGCCGGGCAATGAGGAAGAGTTAGAGTAATGACTTTGATATGACATAAAACTAATGGCTCTGAGCTCCGGCATGTTTTTATGAATTATTGTTGGTTTTGATTTTATTGAATTTTGAAAAACGTGATATTGTTTTGATTGTGGGGCTTTTACTATTTATGATTGGCTTGATTCCATTCATGGCACCTGTGTATGCTGCTTTAATTACACTTGTCATGTATTTTGGAATAAAATTTTATGTGGCCAAAAGACGAAAATCAATTGAAAAAGATATTGGGGAAGGCATATGTGTTGATTGTGGATCTAAGGTATTTAATAAAAAATGCCCAAATTGTGATCTATAGGTGAGTAATTCAATTAATATTTTAAAACAATAAATACTGATATTTTTTTACTATTCTAAAAATATGTAATTTGAATCTATTTATCTGTTCCACGTATTATTTTAATAATTTTCTCAGAACCGCAAACTGGGCATTCTCTATATTCTATGGGATAGTTAATTGGTTTTTGGTGGTTTTTACAAATTTTAATTCCAATCTCTAACATGTTCTCACTTCGATTATTTTAGTTTCTTTAATCTTTACAGAAAAGATCAATATTTGATTTAGTTATCATTCATTGATAAGGTGCATTATGTTACAAAAATTACATACATTATTTTTCCACATTATATTATGTTGGACATGTTTTTACCCTTGTTTATATATGAATAATTAGGGTAAGTTCAAAAACATTTTCAAATTATTCATTATGTTTATTTTGAACTAAGACAGGTTTAATAATTGATCCTAGAATAGTTATAGAAGAGAAAAGTATGAAATTATTAATTGTTGATGATAACAAAGACATAACGACAATGCTGTCAAAATTTCTTGTAATGAAAGGTTTTGATTGCACAGTTTCTAATGATGGTAAGGATGGAATGAATCTAATAAAAAAAGGATTATTTGATCGTGTTATTTTAGACATGTCTATGCCCGATTTTGGGGGGATGGATATTATTAATGAATTAGAAAAATCAAACAAATTAAAGGATAATAAAATCATAATATTTACTGCCTCATCAATCTCTGAGGATGACGTTTCAGATTTGTTAAAAAAAGATGGCGTAGTTTCTCTTTTAAGAAAACCAGTTCAGTTAAATGAATTGTTAACAGCTATCTCTAATTGATCAAATCTAATTTTTTTTTGGGACGATGTAATGACTATCAATAAAAATAATTTTAAAAATGCCGATGAATTACATAATATGAGCAAGGATGAATTAAAGAAAATTCAGAAATCACTCAAGGATGAAATTGACTATGTGTTTAATAGTTTAAGTGACTTTGAGATAAAATCAAACAAAATATCCATACTTCCAAAAGAAATAGAACAAGATAAAATTCGATTAATTGACATTTTAGGCAATCTAGAAAACAAAATTAATAATTTTTTCCTAACAATACACAAACAGGAAATAATTGACGATTTGGGACAAAATGCATTTAAGATAAAATCTTCTATGACAGGAATGAATGACATTGTGTCTCTTTCAGAACACTTTACTAATTTGCGACAAACATTAAAACAAAATCAGTTATTTGATAAAGTACAACACGAGGAACTAGAAAAAAGATTACAAGAAAGCAATGATCTCAAAAAAGCATTAGATGAATCATCCATTATTGTAATTATGGATAAACAAGGAACCATAGTTTACGTTAACAAATTATTTGAAGAAATCTCAGAATATGGACGAAATGAATCAATCGAACAACATCTTAGTTTGCTAAAATCTGATTATCACACGGAGGAATTTTTTAATCATATGTGGAAGACTATCTCTAACGGCTTTGTTTGGAAGGGAGATATAAAAAATAAGACAAAGAGCGGAAAATTTTACTGGGTAAAAACAACAATCGTTCCTTTGCTTGGAAAAAATGATCAACCAGAACAATATTTTGTAATTAGCACAGATGTCACAAAACAAAAAGAACTTGAAATAAAGTTATCTGACGCATTAGAGGAAATCAAAAAAACGGATGAATTAAAAAATGAATTTGCATCCATGATCACTCATGAATTAAAAACACCGTTGACACCAATACGAGGTTATTGTGAGATTTTAAAAGATGAATCCTTTGGTGTCTTAAATAATGATCAAAAAGATTTTGTGAATACTATAGAGCAAAATGCAACACGTCTTGAACGTTTGATTGGAGATGTACTTGATGTTCAAAAACTAGATATGGGAAAAATGACATTTACCAAGAAAAACCTAGATGTTGATGAATTTTTAAAAAACATAGAGAAAGACCTAGCACCACTACTCAAAGAGAAAGAAATTTATTTTTCAGTACCTGATAATGTAAAAATCAATATTTATACTGACAAGTTTCGATTACAAGAAATATTTGAAAATTTAATCCGAAATTCAATTGATTTTGTACCTCACAAAGGGAAAATAGATATCATTGTACAAAATAACGAAAAGACAGTAATCTTTTCGGTGGGAGATAATGGTGTTGGCATTCCAAGAGAAAAACAATCAAACATTTTCAAAAAATTTTTTCAGGGTGACACATCACAAACACGAAAGCATGGGGGAACTGGATTAGGATTGGTAGTGTGTAAAGGATTAATTGAAGGTCTAGGTGGAAAAATATGGTTTAATAGTCAAGAAGGACTTGGAACCACTTTTTACTTTAGCATGCCAAAATAATCTGGATTTTGTATAAAACGTGTGTATTTGGTTTGTTATTGGTTAAACATCTAACCAGATTGAAAAATTCACCAAAAAAGATTAATCATCCGCTTTCACTAAATACCAGAAAGGTGTGAAATGCTCATGCGAAAGCCACAACAACAGATCCCTTTGGGATCAACTTTAACAACTAGCTCAACTTTTCCTCAATTTGATTCTAAAATGTGGCCTTAGGGTATCGAAATTAGGAAATTCCAATGAAAACCATCATCTCGTGTTCTATTTTGATTTTTAGTGTATTGGTTATTACTGCCAGCGGATTAACAACTGATGCAAGTGCTCAAGTTTTGACTAGCCATGTTGTAATTAATGAAATTGATACAAATCCATTAGGTGATGATGCCAAATCTATTTCAGAATGGGTTGAGCTCTACAATCCTACTAATTCTAAAATTGATATCGGCGGATGGAAGATCGCATCTACCACCGTAATGAAAAAAACAATGACAATTCCACCTGGCACTGTGATTGAACCTGGAAAATTTTTAACATATTCATATCAAACCCTCTGGTTTACTGATACAAGTGAATTCGTTGAACTAAGGGACAAAAATGGAGTGATTGTTGACAAAACTCCTTTGTTGTCTGATATGAAAAATGATTATACATCTTGGCAAAGAATCTATGATGGTTATGATTTGGATGCATCAGATGATTGGAAATTTTCAACTTCTACTGCAGGTTCATCAAATGGTAAATTATTAATCACAGAAAACGATATTGGTGTTTCAATATCTGTATCCACCAGCAAGTCTTCCTATCTTTTTGGTGAAACAGCTGTAATTCAAGGAAATGTATCTCAACAGATATTCATTGTCAAACCCTATTTTCATTCTGATCAGATAATTGTAAAAATATCTGGTCCTAATTTTAATAAAACAATTTCACTTTACCCTGATCTTAATTTAAACTATAAAACTACTTTGAATCTAAATTCAGTTCTTGGAATTAATGAAGGTCTTTATTCTGTTTCAGTTAGTTATGGCAATGCTGCATCTCAAACAAGTTTCTCTGTAGGAAATGAACTTATTGTAGAAAATATCGAGGTAGAAAGTGCTCTTAGTATCATTACAGATAAATCGCAATATATTCCTGGAGATACAATCTCTGTAACTGGATCTACTACAAAGGTAATTCCATTTGAAGGCCTAAAGTTTACGGTAAAGGATCCAAAAGGCAAAATTATTTCCACTGGAAATTTATATCCTACAAATGGGAAATTTCTAACTAGTGTTTTTCTTACTACTGTTAACCCAGTTTACGGAACATATCAAATAACTGGGGAATATTTTGACAAATCATCTTATGCTCTCTTTGAAGTGGTTCAGGACATAAAAGAAAACAAAGTGATATCTCTTTGGACTGATAAAGATGCATATGCCTTGGGAGAAATGGTAATGATTACCGGCAGGGTAAATAATGTCTGGGTTGGCTCGTTGGATTTGGAAATTACTCAAACAAGAAATGCTGCACTTGGAACAAGTGAACTTGGTGGCGGTAACTCTGGATTCAAAATTTTGGATGTAGTTAGAACCGCCGGTGATGGTTCTTTTGCATATTCTTTCAAAATACCCGAAAGTTATACTCGACTTGGTGATTACAAAATTAACGTTTCAAAAGAAGTTGGCTCCGCATCAAAAATCATTCATGCTATAACGAATCCCGGAGATTATGTTGCAGATCCTAGCGCTCTTTCACTTTCAACTGATAAGGTGATTTATGATTTGGGTGACACGATGAAGATCAATGGTTTTATTGCCAATCCTGAACGCAGATCAAGCTTTGAAACATCTCCTGTAAAAATTTCACTATCTCGTGAAGATGGCAATCCTCTAGAAATTATCGCGCTTCCACCCGGAGCTAAAACAAGACAAAATAATGGTTTAACTATTGCATATGAATTAACTGCGATACCTGATGCTTCTGGAAGATTTTCAGTACAAACTAGTGTCTCACAAACTGCTTTTACTGAGGGAACCTATCTAATAAAAGCAGAATATGCTGGACTGACAAAAATCATTATTGTTGGTATTGTTGATCCTTTAAAATTAAATGATGGGGCAATACTTACTTTAAATAAGCAAGTTTTTGGTCTAGGTGAAATTGTTCAATTGACTGGACTTATTCCACCAACTGGTGATAATTCTGTATCAATTTCTCTTACAAAACCTGATGGCAGTACAAATAATTTTGGTGCTAGTATTGATAATCAACATTTTTCTTGGTCATGGATTACACCCACTACTGAAAAACCTCTGGCAATAAAATTAGATGATCGTTCCATCACTACAACCAACTATGGTATTTATAGAATCAATGTTTCAACTGCTTCTCACGATGAGAGTATTTTCTTCAAAATTTCCTCCGATCCTCAACATGACTCTTTATCTCTGACGCCTTTGTATGTCTCCACTGAAAAATCTCTATACAAAGCTGGAGAAAAATTAAATGTTGTTGGCAATGTTATTAAAAGAATACAGGGTTCGGAGGGATTGATAATTCCAGATAGAGTCACAATACTCGTGCTTAATGGTAAACCTCCATACAAACAAATCCATGAAGCATCAGTTTATCCTGATCAAGGTGGAAATTTTAAAAGCTCATTTGAATTACCTATAACCGTTTTCCATGCTGGTGAATACAAAGTAAAGGCACTATATTCAAACAAAAAATCTGAATCTACATTTAGCGTTACAAATGATTTCTCTTATGATTCCAATGAAAAACTATCTCTCTTACTTGCTACAGACAATTCTGAATATTATCCCGGTGATATTGTAATTGTATCTGGTAAACCAAACAAGCTAATTTATCTTGAAAAATTTGATGTGAGTGTAATAAAGAAAACTGATGCTGAGATCACATGTGGATCATTTTTCTGTGGTGTTCATTTGGGTCCTGTTACTACTATTAGACCTAGTTCTTCGGGTTCTTTTTCACATCAAATCCAAATAGTTAATTCTACTTCTAGCCTTGGATCATATGAAATTACGGTGGATGCTGGATTTGAAATAAAATCTATACAATTTGATGTAGTTCAAAAACCAATAATTAAAGCACCTGAAAAATCTTCCTCAACTATTATTGAAAAAGTAATTAGAATTCCTGATGATAAAATATCCATTATTACAAATGAAAAAACTATTCAGGACAAACAGGCAGTGCCCAAAGTAATTTCTGGTTCATTACTTACTACTAAAGATAACCAATCAAATGTTAATCTTAGGGTTACTTCTGAATCTGGAATGTGTATTATTGGTCCTGAGGAAAATTGCTTTGTAAAAGATTCCACTAGAAAACTTGGACAAATCTACGATCTAGTTTTAGTAGATGGTATTAGTCTAAAAGTCAGATATAGCGGTCCTGATGTACGCCTTGAAAAATTTGATATTCTTCCAGAAGATACCTATGGATTTCTACCTAATTCAAATTGGAATGTAGAGGTAATCAAAAATGCTGATCAAATATCTAGATTCTATTATAAAATAAACTACAAGTCATTGGAATAAGTTCAAAAAACCGTTCATTTCATCTATTATTAGTTGAACCTTCATGTTTTGATGTTTTATCAGGATGATCCAAAAAAATGCACCGCTGCCAAAATGGTAAAATTTGGAATTGCAAAAAATATCAAAAAAATAGGAAATAAGGGGATTGTTTTAGATCCTTTTTCTGAAAAAACACTTTTACCTAAAGATAAATCCTTGGCAAATACATTAATTGGAATTGATTGCTCGTGGAATCTTGTTGAACAAGCATTTTCAAAAAATTTTAATGGAATCAAAAGAAAATTACCTCCTTTACTTGCTGGCAATCCAGTTAATTACGCAAAATTCAATAAACTAACTACTGCTGAAGCATTATCTGCATCATTATTTATTTTAGGTTTTAAAGATGAAGCACTTGAAATACTTGATAAATTCAGATGGGGACATACTTTTTATGAATTAAATCAAAATCTTTTAGATGAATATTCTAAATTAGAATCTGAAGATCAAATCGATGTTATTCTAAAAGAATATGGTTTAACTGATTAGCTCTTTAATGATTTTCTTTTTTTAACATATATTGTAATTATGCTGATGATTATGACTGGCACGATAAACCATATAATTTCCAAAGAATTATTTTTATTAAATTCTATGTCCTTTTGAGTTATTTCAGGTAATGACACTTCATTTTCAACCGTTAAGAAACTTGTTGAATAATAATCTGGTTTTAATACCGAATTTGAAATTGCAAATATTTTTAGATCATTTGCACCTGTGTTTAGCTTCTCTGTTATTTCCCGTGGAATTCTAATTCTAGTTGAATTTTTTTCGACTATGATAGATTCCGATGATGCTAATTCCCCATCACCTCCTATCAAAAAATAAAGAATTGAATCCGTATGTGATGATTCTATGTTTATTTCCAAATCGTTTCCTTTTTGAATGCTGTTTGGAGCTTCTACATTTACTATCTTTGGAAATTCAGTTGTTTCAAAATCTGACCAATGTCCTACCTTGAAAGGATATGTTTTATCCTCAAAAGCTTTGACAATAATGGTTCTTGCTTCTGGTGAATACTCCTTAAGGAAAAATGGTCCATTACTAATTACCGCATGATTATTTTTTTTAATCCACTCTGATGATGAGATATATCTACTATCAAAATAATCATAATTTGTTTCAAACAATTTTAATGATTCTGGAATGTATTTTTCTTCTTTAAAATCATCTAAATAACTTTGAATGATGTGGGCGTCATTTGGAAGAATTATCGAAAGCCAATTGACATTTTTACTGGTTGCACCAGATCTTGAAAAGGAAACTTTATCATCTATTACCGCCTGTTCCATTGCCGCAGTGATTTCCCAAGGTACTGAACTCCAAAGCGATGCCCAATCTGCAATTTCACCCTCATCAAAATGCCAATAATCCACATAAACATCAATTGTATCCTCATCAATAGGTTCAATTCCAATTATAGTTTGAACACTTTGTGATGCTATGGGAGTAAATTCGGTGTCAAATGTTTTATCATTCTCATCTGTTTGTGTTCCCCATTCTATTGCAAAATACAATGAATGTAAAATATCATTCATGTCCATTTTTTGACCATTATGCCAATTGCTAAACTTAAAATCAAATCTGACTTTACTTGTTGCTTGAGTGTCTAGTGGAATTTTTTTCCACTGCTGCTCAACGGGATCCCACATTATTGCATCATCTGACACATTTAATTTCTCATTTGATCCTGCCGTCTCCACATTCCAATTTGCTCTAATTGGGAATGTTTCTCCTGTGAATGGATGTTTGAAAGTGATTGGATCTGAAATTATTCCCCAAATCTGTCTACTATACTTGTCACTAAACCCCATTACTGGATTCCATGCTCCTTGATAGATCTCCTTAACTCCGATGTTCAACTCTCCTTCATTATTCCTTGAATTGATTGGAGTGAATCTACCTGACACTCCTGCTCCAAGATCATTTACCACCCCATCCATTTTCTTATTGGTGACATACTGATCAATTTTACTAGCTAGAAAAATTCTAACGGACTCGCTAATTCCATCTGCAATTGACTCTTTAATCAAATCCCTTCTTTCTTCTGATGATTGAAAATCTCCAGAGTAAATTTTTTGAGTTTTAATATCTAAGGTATCATTTTTGTAATTCCAATATGTCGGATCATTAAATCCTGGCATGTTTGAAAACCATGGAGCATACATCTGTGCTAGTCCAACTGAGTCATATTTTACAAATGCGGATCTTGCCCAACCTTCTGTATATAGATTCCATTTCATTTCTGCTGGATCTGAACCATATACCACAACAAAAGCTTTATTCAAATCTCCAAAATCCTTTTTTACAGTAAATCCAATTTTTTGTAATTCAGAAGCTAAAATTTCACCGATTGATTTTCTTACAGGATCATCACTTCGAATAAAAATTGTAACTTCGATTGGATTGTGGTTAATCTCCCACTTGCCATTTTCTTTTGTTGCTCCTTTTTCTTTTAATGCATTTGAAATCATTTCTTCTGCAAATGATGGGTCGTACCTAAAGTTGAATGTCTCTAGCTGCTTTATTATGGTGAGGTATTCGGGATCTGAAGGACCATAATATGAGATCATTGGTGCGCCGTATCCTCCCATTAATTCATTAACAATTAATTTTCTATCTACTAAATAATTTAATGCAAATCTGACAGATTTAATTGAAAATGGATTAAATTTATCTGATTCAGCCGGATTTACTAGAATGCTGTATGATCCACCGGCTGAATCAAATACTTTTAACCCCTCTCTTGATTTTTGGTCTTCTAATCTATCTGATGATATCCTTTCGTAATAGATGTCCAAATTCCCATTTCTTACTTCTTCAAGTGCTGTGTTCTCATCTAAATATTGAGTGAATTTTACTGAATCAAAAAATACACTTTTTTCTGCAAAAGAATAATTATACATTAAAGTTACAATTGAAAGAGCTAGTATGATCACTAGCAATAATTTCATAGATCTTATCTAATTTGGTTGTAATAAAACTTATTTTCATATATCATAAGAGTTGCTTTTTGAGCCTATGTCTTTTCAATCACTGTTTGATCCTTCGATGGAGCCCTTATTGGGTGTGTGTACTGTACAAAAATTTATCTATTTGAAATTAACAATTTTTTTCCAGTATTAACGTTCTATTGGGTAAGAACTATTTTTTCGTTTGATTAGATAATTAATATATTTGATAAAATCCTGAAACAACTTTTTATGTGGATCTAGTATAGAAGACAAACATGACATCCAAAGCTGAAATTGAATCATTAGAAAATTCTTGCAATAAAGTACTATCTTTACCCAAAATCCGGTTTGTGGGGGTTTTGAACAATATGGGAAATAAGATAGCTGGTGGTTTTAAAGAAGGAATAATTTCGTATCTTGAGGATAAGGAAGATCGTATGATGTATGTCCAGCTAACTTTTGAGTATTTAATGAGAAAAGATTTTGATAAAAAGTTAGGTCCTATAGACTATATTGTATCTCAAAGAAAAAAAATCGTTTTGATTAGTATCCCGACAAGGAATTACTTGGTTTTAATCTCTGCAGATCGTGAAGCTAACGTTCAAGATATAATCCATGAAGTGAATAAGGCATTCACAATGTTACCTGACGTAAGACCTTAAATTTGAATAACTTATGATATTAATTATGTCTATTTCAATTATAAACTATTTCTGAATAATCTTTTGGTCATGTCTCCTGAAATCTATATTTATTAATTGTTAACAAAATCCAATATGACATTTAATCAAAACATGTTATCGCGATTATCTGGGATGGTTCCTGGTGGTATATCTGTTAACGATTTTTCAATGATTACAAAAATAAATAATGTTAACTCTCAAAAAATTCTGGATGGATATATAAAAAATGGAATAGGAAAAAAACAAGAAACCAAATATTATTTTGAAGATGGTGATAAACTGAAAGCTGCAATTGAATTAATAAAAAATGGTAGTCCGATAGATGAAATTGCAATTGCACTTAACTGGAAGAATTTTGAAGGATTGGTCGCCGAAATGTTATTTTCAAAAGATTTCGCAGTTATAAAAAATCTAATTCTCACCAAACCTCGAATGGAAATTGATGTTATTGGGATACGATTGGGCATTGCCATGTTAATTGATTGTAAACATTGGAAACGTTACAGTTATTCTACATTAACATCTGCAGTAAAAAAACAAATTGAAAGGACAAAGCACTATGTCTTAAAAACTCAAGGTGCGATAGCCGTACCTGTAATTGTGACTTTATATCAAGACAAATTGGATTTTATCAACCGCGTGCCTATAGTTCCAATTTTTCAATTTTCATCGTTTATAGATGAATTTTATGGGTATCTTGACCAAATGAAAACTATAGAAACAAAGTAACGCAAACAACGACTACTAATACCATAATTGTGTATGGTGTGGTAGATGAATACAGAGAAACCACGCTGTTTGGAATTGTTTGAGCAATCCTGCAAATCGCCAAAGACCCTAACTGACTACAAGGGATTTTTGGATAACTTTCTAAAATGGGCTCATAAGGATTATCAGTCATTATTACTTTTACCAAAAGATGAAATAGATGTATTATTGCAAGACTATGTTTTTTATCTAAAGAAAAGATGTGACTCTGGTGATTTTAATCCAAATTCATTTAGTACTATCTTTAACGGAATTGGCAAGTTTTTAGACATTAATGATAAAGACTATAACAAAAGAAAGTTGAGAATGTTATTTCCTCAACGTGTTAGATACGGAGGAGAAAAAGCAATAACGACACAACAGATCCAACAAATTTTAGAATCTACTGGAGATAAACGAGACAAGGCTTTGATTCATGTTTTTTGTGCTACTGGCGCAAGACCTGAGGCAATATGTCATATTCAACAAAAACATGTAACTCCATTCAAAGATGGATATTGGAAAATAACCTTGTATCAGGGGGATTTGCATCAAATGATAACCTTTCTTCATCCTGAAGCAGTAAAATCACTACAAGATTATTTTGAAGAGAGAAAATCAAAAGGCGAGAAACTGACATCTGAATCCTATATTTTTAGATCCAGTCGATTTATAGTGTCAGAACTTAAGCCACGATCATTATCATTAAATGCTCTAGAATCCATGGTGAGTCGATTAATTCACAAATCCAAGATTAGCCGTATAAAGACTGGAAAAAGATATGATTTAGCCACGTGTGCATCCATGCGTAAACGATTCAATACCATACTTGGAATGAATACTGGAATACCTGTACCTATTGCTCAATTATTGATGGATCATACTGGTTACATGGATAGGCATTATCTCAAACCAACCGATGAGAAACTTTTTGAGGAATATAAAAAAGCAGTTCCAGATTTAATTATTGATGACTCGATTAGATTACGAGAAGAAAGTAGGATGTATGAACAAAAGATTAAGGAATTAGAATCCGATAAAGATAGACGCATTTCAGAGCTTGAAGAGACGATGAAAAATGTTCAAGAACTTTTAAAGAAATCAAAAGATGAATAATTTTGTATTTTTTAATTAAATTAGACTAAAATTCATACAAAATAATATCGTATGAATATCCGATTTTACAAGTCTTTTTAAGTTTTCAAAGTAGATTGCATCTATTGTCAGATGCTATCAACAGGAACAAAGGAAATCTAAACTACCTAAAACAACACGATGGGATGGCTGATTCATTTGAAAAAACTGTCAACACGTTAGATGAGGTTGAGAAAAATGAAGTCTAACATTTGTCTTTTTTGTAAACGAATGATTTCTGTCCATACCCAATCAGAAGCTTTGTCGTGCGCTATAAAATTATGCGAGATTAAACATTAAAAATGAGAATTTTACAAATAGTCCATCAAATCACACAAAGAGCTGATTATTGGCATTTATTCACACGTAGATATTTTTCATTGATCCACTGTCAAGATTCTACATACAGAAATCCTTACTACTTGATATTGATGAAAAGTTTGTCTTGTGAATAATGTGGATATGAGTGAAAATACATCTAAACAATTAGAGAAAGTAGATCTCAAAGTTATAGAACGTATGCTTTTCTCATTAATTCAAGATGGTTCAGAAAGAAAAACAGTGCTCGCAAGAAAGACAAATCTGAATTATGATTATTTTATCAGGTATCTGGAATTTCTTGAACTAATTGATCTTATAAAAAGAGAAACACGTAACCGCGATGAAGTAATTAGCGTAAGTGATCTTGGGAGATCTTTTTATACTCGCAGATTTTCAGAAAAAAATAATTCCCAAACTAACTAGTTTAAAAAGATTGCTTAGTCCCAGACTAAGTTTGTCTTAATAGGATGTTATTATGGTATGAAAACAATGATTATTAAAAACAAAAAAATGACTTCTAAGACGACGAAAACAATACTATTGACAGCAACAACATTACTCACAGCGACGATCTTGATGATGTCATCCGAGATGAATTTCTCTGCATCCGCAACAACTATTGAATTAGATGGAGATGCCAGAGAAGATAAATTCAACAAACTATACATGGACGATCAAGATTTCAAACAATTAGTCGATAATTATAGGAAAATCTCTACTAATGACGCATTGAAATCATCAGATTGGAATCAACTAGAAGGACTGCTAGATGCAATTAACATGAAGATGGATGGAAAAACATTGTCAAAAGAAGAGTGGGTTGAATACAGACCTCTATTCAAAGATTCAATTGAAGGTAAAAATGCTATTACAAAGCTAAAGAGTCAACCTTCCGTGCTAGCTGATTCATCCGAAGTCAGTGCACTCGCTACCTTGGTAGACACTGATTATATGCCAGCACTCTACCAACCAACCATAGATATCAGCAGTGGCTCACATTCTGGCCATACACATAGTGGTGGAAATGGATTCACAAAATATTTCGTGAAAACATTCGACCAGACAGTATATGGTTACACCTTACCAAACAAATTCATCTACGAAGTATCACTAGTATTTGTAGATGAGGATTGTTTCCTTGCTGGTAGTAACTTTTGTGATGCTGCATATGATACCCAAAGACTGGCAGATTGGGGTAGAATAAAAGATATAGAATCATTCTTCATCATAGTTGACAAGACATCAGGAAATGTAGATAGGTTGTCTTTCCTCAAGGTAGTCCTGAACAAAAGCGGTGGTGGTACAAAAACAGCAGATGGTGCATACACCTTCATTAAAACATTTGATGATTTGGATCATCAAGTAGCAAAAGATAGTAGTTGGACATATCATTCAGGAAAACACATGAAGATCTGGGTCAATACATGGAATCATGCAATGACTGATGTGGATACTAATCCAACTCTGTCAGACACATTGTTCCAAGTTTGGACATATACAAAGAATATTGGTGCTAGATACAACGCCGAAAACAACCAGTCTACAATGATCTATACGGGTGAATCTCTTTTACAGTCCCCTTAACCTCTTTTTTTTGTTTTGATTATAAATTAGAGACGCTAATGTGAGTGAAATATGCATCTAAAAGATTTTCTAAATTATGGTTTTTGTGGAGTATCTATAATACTATTCATACGTGCCTCTATCATTCCATTCTTTGCAGTATATGGGGATCCCTTTGACGAAATTTTTATGAGTATTGTTTCTTTATCACTTATAGTTACCGCTTTTGTAATTACAATAAAAAATGGTTCTCATATTACCGGTTCAATCATGATGATCATTGGAGGTTTCTACATTTGGAATGGTTATCGTATGTTAATGACGATTTCAGAACAGTTTGCAGAAAATTCTGAGGCTATGCCATTGATCAATGTTAACATGTACACGATCATAATTGGAACACTTCTTGTTGGGTTAGGAATATTTTCCATAATAAAAAAAATGAAGACAAAAAAAATATCCACAGATAAACAGTGAGAATTTTAGTTCCTTGAGATTTTTTTTATAACTCTTTTTTCAAGAAGGTTAACTAGTAAAAAAAATTAATTCATATCAAACATCTGAATAACAAAAAAATCGTTAATTTCTCTCTCCATCTTAGTGATATTATTGATCCTTATCTATTCTAGAGTGAATTAGTGCAAAATCCAAGTCTCTAACCATACCAAAATACTAACAGCGCGGGGAATATAGACAGAGGCAAAGAAATGTCACTAATTTTCTAAAAACTGATTAATTCCTAATTCTCAAATCGTTTTCCAACTTTAAGGAGAAATGTCACTAACTTTGCATGTATGAAAAGGGTGAAATTAGAAAAAAAATTATCAGCATGCTAATAATACCTAGAATAAAAGATCAACATTAACGGAAACGCCAAATTGATTAATACGGATAGAAAGATTCTCAATGACGATATCTTTATTGATTATTATATTCTGAAAAATGTGTGAGTTATTTTAAAGTTAAACCGTTTCTAGGAATAATACTTGGATTTGTTTTGATATCAGGATCTGTTCCTGTGATATCGTTTTCTGAAACAAAAGAATTTTCAGATTCTGCTAAAATTACTACTAGTTCAGATACATCTGAAATTCAAGAATTTTCTGATGGTGTTGACACAATTCTCTCTTCTGAGACTAGCACTAATCCAAAAGCAGATCCCGTAGAATCTAAACGAAAATTAAAGTTTGATAATGGATTTTATGATCAAATCCAAGAGAAAATAAAAATAAAGAAAGATTTTTACCAATGTCTTGATGAAATAGGAGGTTTCTCTAACGACGAGATATTTGTTTTTGATTCAAATTCTACTATCTATGAAGACAATAAAACTGTAAACGTTTATGAAAAAATAAAAGACAAGCCAAAGTGCCAAAAGTTATTGGTAGCAGAAGAAAGTGCTGAAGATAAAACTATTGGCAGATTAATTGACAAGGCAGATTATCACACAGTAATGATATTTGTAAATAGAGATATCGAATTTGGTTCCAATGAATCTAGATCTCATAATAATAAAAATCAAATAGAATCTAACTTGTTACAATTCCATAATGCAAAGGATGTTTTTAAGGCAAAAAGATTATCTTTTGTTAGTGCTAAAATACCAATAGAAAATATCACGACAATTGCAGATTATGACAATGCTTTCTTTATAGGTAATGCAGAATCTAAACTAGATCTCCTCCTTAATAATTCAAAACAAGTTATAAAATCTACTTCCGTTTCATTTACTGGTACAGGGGTACCAGTAGCTATTATTGATTCTGGGATTAGTCCACATCAAGACATGCCAATACCTGGCACTATTATTAATCAAATAGTTTGTGGCTCAGTTCAATGTCCAGCAATAAGTGCAGATTATAGTGACCCTCTTGATCATGGTACCCATGTTGCTGGAATAATTGCTGGAAAAGGAATTGGTGTCTCTAATAATAGTGGGGTCGCGACTAACGCGCAAATCCTAAATATAAAAATTAACACATCCACAGATTTTAGTGCTGTTACTATTGGAAAAGGCATAGACTGGGCTATTGATAATGGTGCTAGAATCATAAATCTTTCAGTAGGTGATGACGAACCTCCTTTCGAATTCATTGTTGATCTGGTAGCTGATGAGGGTGTAGATCTTGGTACAATAATAATAGCAGCTGGAGGAAATAGCGGTGAGATATATCCTAATAGTATAGCTGATCCTGCTTCTGGTTTTAATGTCATAGCAGTAGGTAATCTTGATGATCATGATCAATTAAATCCAACTCTTTATACTATTAGAGATTCAAGTTCACGAGGACCAACAGAAGATGGTCGTCTCAAACCTGATCTCGTTGCGCCGGGAACTCTGATAAGATCTCCATCAAAAACTCCTTTAAATGGATATACCGATAAAACCGGAACAAGTTTTGCAGCGCCACATGTTTCGGGTGCTGCTGCACTGTTACTTGAAGCACATCCAGATTATAGATCATTAGAAACAAAAGGCGCCCTATTTTTAGGAGCAAATTGGAAAGGGGATACAACATACACCTCAACGTTTTATGATCTGGGAATAAGCACTATAACTCCTAACGAACAAGGTTTTGGATTAATAGATATACAAAAATCTCTTGATTATGCTGATGACGGGAATAAGATAATAAAAGATGTAATCATACAAAGTCAAACAAAATCATACGGTCTTTCAGTTACAAACGGACAGCCGACAAAAATTTTTCTGTCGTGGCTTAAACACCCTACTGGGACACTCCCACTACCAGATGATGTTCCAGTAAGCAATCTACAACTTAATGTTAAAAATTCAGCGGGAACTATACTATACCAAGGTATCTCCAGTATACAAAATAATGAATTTGCTATCTTTACACCAACTCAAACATCAAATAACTGGAAAGTAGAAGTTGTTTCAAATACCAATATTTACCCAGAAGAACAATTTGTTATTGCAAGCACTAGTCCATTAACTCCATTACAAACGGTACAATGTTTCCCGGATGATCTAACTCCTTATGATTGGATAATAACACAAGATTGTACACTTGCAAAAAATACGATTGGGCTACAAGGAAATGTAATAGTACAAAATGGTGCCACATTAACAATTCCGTCAGGAAAAATATTGGATATTGATTTTGCAAACAAACACTTGCTAGTGAAATTTGGAAGTAAAGTCATTGTCCAGAATGGGGGAAGGATTAGTTAGATTCTATAGAACATGAAACACAAGAATACCACAATCATAATCTTACTATTAGTAATTGTAACAGTTTCATTATACGTAATTAGTATGTATTCAGGTAATCCTGATCCAAATTTCCATGATGTGATCATTACAACTAGTCAAAAATCATATCATGGATGGGAAGTGTTGTCAGTAACAATAAAGAATACTGGAAATGTACCTGTTCATCTAAATAATGGAAATGGAAATCTACATCTAAAATATTTGGATGAAGACAGGATTGTTGGTTGGAATGAAGGTACCACGATGAGTGAATGGGATCTTCAACCAGGGCAAGAATACAAACTAGAAGGTCCTTTGGAAGTGTGGAATGACTTCAATAAGATTCCATTACAAAAAGGAAAATATGAATTTACAATGCGCTATACAATTAATTATGAGGGTGAGAGAACAACATATCATCCAAAAACTAGCTTTGAGATCATTTGATCGACTAATATTGTCATTCCTGTTTGATTTATTATAAATTAGATTCTAACATATGAAACACAAAAAACTAGTCATTATTACAATTCCTGTAATATTTGCAATCTTTTTAGCAACTAGTTATGCTACTTGTGGAGAAAATCCACTGGCTTTATCTACAATTTTAGATAAATGCCAAATATCCCAAGTTTCAGGTCATGACAAACTAAATTTTTTGGTAGACAATGGATTGCTAGTTCCAGTTTTTGATACAGAGAATGAGATCACTCCAAAATACCAAACTCCATTTAGCAACGTAAAGATGGACATTGAGAAAAAGTCAATGGTAGTCAAAATACAATTGCAAAAAATCTCAATGCAGCAAAGTGCCTTATTGCAGGTTATTCAGTGATGAGAATGAGTTTTCCATTTTGAGCACTGGTTTGTAAATAAAAAATAACCAATCAGTTAGTCTCAATTTCCTAGGGATCTATATGTCTGTGCCTAAATTGTACATTGAAATGGCAATAGCACTAATTGACGAAGGTAAAGTACGACAACTTCCAGATGAGCAAAGATTTGCAGTATGCGAAAAAACGCTAAAAACTGATACAGACGAGTCAAAACGCTGGGATGCAGTATGGCTAGTAGGCGAACTGGCAGAAAACAAAACTGAAAGTGATCCAATTTTTCAAAAGGTATCCGAATTAATGGAATGGGTCTTAAAAAATGATGATAACGGAGTGGTAAAACACGAAGCGGCTTTTCAAGTTGCAGCAAGAAACATGAGGCACAAAATTCCAGCCCTAGTAGATGCTGCGTTACACAATGAAAGCGTATTGGCAAAACACGAGGCAATTGAAGCACTCGGGTTGATGCGAGCTTTTGAAGCAGAACCACTAATTAAACAAGCTTTGAAAGATCCTAGCCCAGACGTAAGAGAAACTGCAGAATTTGTTATCAAACGATTTACACGACTAAAAGATCAAGGCCAATACACACCAGGAACTATCCTGTAATTTTATTTCTTTAATTATTAGTGACATTTTCATACTTGGAGAACAGGAAAAAATATTACTTTCATATAAACCACACATGTCTGTCATTTCCAAGTTTGACAATGGGTGAAGCTTATTATCTCTTGATTATCATGTTTGATAATGACAACTAATTGTGATATCCTTGCACCATCTTTACGCCAATATATTGAAGAAAATCTAGGCAAAACAACACTAGACAAAATAGAGCAGAGATTAATTGAAAGACACGGATTAGGTCTAGGTCAGGCAATTAAAGAATTTTCCAAGCTTGATGGTGTACTACACGAAATTTTTGGAGCAGGAGCACAAGAATTAGAGTCAAAATTCATTCAAAACAATATTGCCAAACCTGCAAGTCTCGAAAACTGGACTGCTCTAAAGGAATCACTGATAACACTGATTCGAAGATCAATTGAAGAAAACCTAGGCAAGACCACTCTAGGTAAGATAGAATCGCGATTAATGGAGAAACACAACATTAGCGTATCCCAGTCAATTGAGGAATTTACCAAGTTTGATGATGTACTGCAAGATTTCTTTGGAGCAGGAGCTAAAGGACTAGAATCAAGATTCATGCACAGTATTGCCAAAGCAGAGTCTTTAAGGGATGGATTTGCCGACTTGAGTGTGCAAGAAAAACAGATGGTGAGGGAATTCTTAAAACCATTTGTAGAAAAAGACACGAAGATATTACTTGAATCGTTTCTGGTAAAACAGTTAACATAGATTTCCACGAAATCACAATATCTAGAATCATGAAATAGAAAATAATTTTTATCTTATTCGTTCATCAAAATAAATCTAATTTTTAAAAATCTTTTGGTAATATTACATGTGTAATTAACATTTTTTAAAGACATGTTTTTTGAAATGTTAATTACAATCGGTGTACCAAATCCTTGTAACAATACATTATGTTTAATATCTACTTGTTAAATTATTATTTTCATGAAGATCCGTAGAAGAGCAGTTGCTCCAATAATCGCAACACTTCTTTTAGTTGCTATCGCAGTAGTAGGTGGAAGTATTATCTTTATGTTCACACAGGAACATTTTGCCACTGCCCAACCATATGGAATACCACACATTGAATCACTAAAGGTAACAGGGTATGATGCGACAGAAGGTACTACATTAATAATCCATGATGATACTACTCCAACTACCCTAAAGGGCGCTACTGGAAATGGACTAGTGAGGGGAGAGCGAATTGCAGTATATGTTCAAAATAACAGCGTAGGCAAGGTAACCTTGGATGAAATTAGATTTGGCGGTACAGTGTATTCCTTTGTACCAAATTCTGCAACTATGCTAGATACTTGGACTGTATCTACAAACGATGGAATACTTGGAACTCCTGGAATTCCAAGTTTTGTTATTTTAACAAAAGGCCCAGACACCATACTTAATTCCAGCGTGGGTGAGCTTCAGCCAGGACAACAAGCAACCGTTATTCTTGAACTTGCTGAAAACATCAAGATCAATAGAGATGTACAATTCAAAATGACTACCAGAAACAATGCTGTTACCGTAGGAACGGTATTGGCCGGTCAATCAACGACTACCGCAATTGGGCAAGTCACGCCAATGAGTGATAATGACTCTGATGATTCTGGAGATGATCATGATGATGACAATGAGGTTGACCATAATGATGACTGTTATGATGATGACTCACATGAAGATGAACATGATGATGACTCACATGAAGATGAACATGATGATGACAATGGGGATGACCATAATGATGACTGTTCTGATGATGACTCACATGGAGATGATTATGATGATTAATTCTATCTTTTAATTCATCGACTCAAATTAAATTCTGAATTTCTAAAATTAATTTTCAACCTCAAGCACTATAATAGGGGCAATCTGGAATGATAATGTCTTTTTTAGGTGCCCTGAATTTATTGCTACATTCAAGGCAGGCAACTGCGCTTCGCTTCCAAAGGATAGCCAGATAATAAGGAATCATTAGTCTGGATAATTTATTGGCACCAGCCCTACGTCAGTCAGTTGAAGATAATCTGGGAAAGGTTACCTTAAACAAGATAGAGCAGAGACTGGCAAAAAAACCTCATGACCAAGTTAATTTTAACATGTATGTAACAAAATTATTATCCTATTTGGCAACAGTTTTTATAAGAATTATCAGAGAACCAGAACAAAATTCATCTAATGATTCAACTCAAGAAAAAATTTTCAATCTAGAACAAATTGCAGAGAAATCTATGAAAAAGAAAGATTTCAAGAAAATTGTAGCAAAGTATGATTCAGTTTCACATGATCTAAACTTTGAGAATGCTGAAAGAATTTTTGGTAAGAAAAAATCTATGGAATTACAAAATGTTTTTGAAGACTACAAAAATCATCAAAGATCTATTGAAAAACTAAAACAATTCAATTCTGGTTCTGATGAATTCCATCTTTTGACATTTTTGTTATTAATGATATATCAAGAAATTCCAGATGCTGCTCTTCAGGAGATCAGTATGTTAAACTCAGAAATGATTGAAATTGTAGATGATCTACAAAGTTTTTCAAGAATAAATGATGAATCGAAGAAATTTGATTATGATGAGTGAATATTTAGGATATCCTTAACATTTGATAACAATTAGGGCATTCTACGGTTCCCTTTTTGTTTCTCACTATTGCCCTGAATTTTACCCCACATTCAGAACAGTATCTTTTGATTCTGTGGCATTTTAGAGCCTTGAAGAGTGGAATCTGCCAGAAACTGATTCTTTTTGTGTATACTTTCCAGTCATCATCCATTAGATACACAAAAGGGTACTTTTTTGCCCTAGGATGGTTCTTACCGTGGCTTGAAATGTACTTTCTTGCTACTCCAATGACATACACATCGCATACACATCCATACTGCTTATTTCACAACAATTTTTAAAAAGAAATTTCATTGTCTTCATAAAAATTCACCAGTTAAATTTTATTTCTCTTGTATTCATCAAACAATGATGATACATTGGACAGATATTGTGTTTGTTGTTTGTAATCCAAACTCTTCCAAAACTCACTATCCTGAACCTGCTCAAGGAATGCATCAAACTCTTCAGCTTCTTCTTCAGTCATTTCCATTATAGCAAAGCACTCTCCATTTTCATTCTCATATTTGCCAAATATCTTCTGCAAGATTGTTTTCCAGATTGATTGGTTTTCTTCTACTATAACCATGAGTTGTTTTGAAAATTTTTACCTAATAGAGTTTTGGTGCAAAATAAATTTGTGAATTTTTCATCGGATTAATGTTAAACTAGTCAAAATAAATTTTTAAAAAAAAATATTCTAATGAATAGCAAACAATAATACATCAAAATACAATAGCCAAACACTTGAATCCGTTATTAATTTCAGGTTTTGGTACATCAATTAATGTGGAAAAGCGAAAATTGATAGTTACAAACAAGTTAAATGAAACTAGGTTAGAATTTTATCCACATAAAATTCAACATGATTCCATCATTATTGATGGACATACAGGAAACATTTCATTTGAGTCAATGAGATGGCTGATGAAGCACAACATTCATCTTACTTTGCTAAACTGGGATGGAAATCTCTTGGCAACCACCCTACCTGATGGTGCAATATCAGGCAAACTCAGACTAGCTCAATACAAAAAACATCTAGATGATTCAATTAGATACACTATTGCAAAAGAGATTGTAAAGTCAAAGGTAGATTCTTCTTTGAATTTATTAAACGACCTATCAAAGTTCTATCAAATTGATTTCAAAATAATCAAGGAGCGATTAAAGTCAGAAATCTTGTATTTTGAGACTAAAAACCACAAAATCATGCCTAAAATTCAAGAAATTATGAGCCATGAGGCAAGAATCGCAAAAATCTACTTTGAATGTATGGGAGAAATTTTTTCCAAAATAGCGACACAGTTTTCATTTGAGACTAGATCAAACTTTGATCACAAAAGAGCAGATCATGCATCAGATGAAATCAATGCCTTACTAAATTATGGTTATTCTATACTAGCATCTGAAATCAAAAAATTTCTCAATTCAGTTGGATTGGATTCTCAGATTGGATTCTTGCATGAGACTTTGACAAGCAGAACTCCGTTAGTGTATGATTTGCAGGAATTGTTTAGATGGTTAATTGACTTGTCTGCAATACAATTACTAGAGGACAATAAATTAAAAAAATCTGATTTTATATTGACTGAAAACTATCACATTAGGCTAAAACCCGACACATCTAAACTACTAGTTGAAAAAATAAAATTAAATTTTAATCATAAAGTATCGTACAGGAAAAGAAATTTTGCATACCAGAATATCTTGTATGACAATATCTCACAGTTGGCTCAATTTATTGCAGACAAGAAAAAGACAATAGAGTTTGTTGTACCTCATGTAGAAATTAACAGAGATGATAATTTAGAGTTGCGAGATAAAATTCTTTCAATGAGTCCAGATGAGAGAAGAAAATTAATGATAAACAAGTCCACCTTATGGTATATGAAGAAAAACTTTGCAGACAGTAAGACTAGGAAGATTTACAACAAAATTTCAGAAAAACTAGTGTAATTCCGTAATTATACAATTATTCCGGAATAAGTTACAGTTTCATTTACAGTTTCATTTTGTAATTTCATTAAGAAAAAGGAATTTTTTTCTGATTATGGTTATTTGTGCCTAATTTCATAATTATTAACAAACTATTTGCAAATCAGGCGTGGTGTTTCATTAAAACTGGACACAAGTTATTCGTGAGAGTTACAGATATTATGAAATAATTATCATTTAATTAGAAATAATTTCCATATTGTTTTTCATTTACATTTTCATTTTCATCTAGTAAAATTTACAAAATGAATTTACTAAATATCAAGTAAAATCATGAATAAATCCATTAAAATAAAGAAAAATTTTCATTATCAGGCGTGATTTATTCTGAAAACAAGCCTAGTTTATTCATAGTATTTTCATGTATTAAGAAAATTTTTCTGACTAATGAGAAATTTACAAAGTTAGCTAACTTGATCAAATCATAGTTGGAATTATAACAAAATTATTTGAGACTATTCCTCCAGAGAAAATCATGCTTTGCATTAATCAATGGTCAAGTGTTCTAGTGTGGAAAGACTTAGTATTTGAAAATTGTACAACTAGGGAATTACATGAGCGATATGGAATTTGACGAATATGAACATAGACAAATAAAAAGAGTGGATCTAGACATTGTCAAGAGGATTCTTTACTCATTAATTCATGATGGTCCAGCAAAGAAGACTGTAATTGCACGAAGATCTAGTGTAAGTTATGATAATTTTATTTTGTATTTGGAATTTCTTGAATTGCTTGATTTTATTCAAAGAGATAAAATTAATGGAGTCGAAATAATTAGTTTAAATGATCTTGGGAGATCATTTTATCTTCGTAAATTTTCCAAAGTAAAGAAAAAATCACTCAAAAAATCTTTGCGAAAAGACCTTATTTAAAAGGATTGCTCGTTCCTGCAAGAGTCTTGCAGGAACGAGTTCTGCTTATTAGGATGCTCCTAAGGTATGAAAATAATGATTATTAAAAACAAAAATTCAAAGATAATCAAAACAATATTGTTTGCATCTTTGATAGCTGCATTGATCTTGCCATTCTCTGGCATAAACTTTGCAGATGCACAGACAGACAAAATTGGTAAAGACATAATCAAAAAGGAACCCAAAAATTCAGACATTCCTTTGTTTAATGAAAGAGAAACACTGTTAAAAAAATACAATTCATTAGAAAATGAATCAGATAAAGCAGATGTAAAAAAACAAGTGGACACAATGACTGCACAAATTCAAGATTGGTATGATGAAAAATTCGATCAAGCCAAATATGATGAATTTGTTCAAGCAAAAAAAATGCTTCAAGTAGAACTAGAAGTCCTCAAAGAGGATAAAGGTGAACTCGAAGCATATGAAATTTTGCCTTGGGTTTCAAGAAGCTATGATTATGAAAATAATGCACTAGAAATCAGAATACAGACCAAATACTTTACTGAAGAAAATATTCCAAAATACATTAAAACAATCAGATCAATAGTAGGAGATAAAATAGATCTTACTGTTGGTCCTGATGAAGCTATAACTTTGGATGCTTGTACTAGTAGAGCAACAGGTGAATGTGAACCAATTCAAGGTGGTGTACGATTTAAAGTAGATAATCTGAATATTGGAAGTGTTGGGTTTAAAGCAACCTATAACGGCAAAACCGGATTTGTAACTGCTGGTCATAATTTCATCAATACTGCTGGTTATCAAATGGGTGGTACTATAATCAAACAAAGTCCAGCCAGTACATCAGATATTGGAAATAAGATTGCAATGAGCATATCCAAGGGTGTACCAACATGGTGTGATTGTGCAGTTGTTGAGGAAAATAGTATATTCAGAAGCATGGATGATGGCGTATATGGAATGTCAGATCCTAATGTTACTGAAAATCCTTACTTCAATCAAGTAGTAACAATGTCTGGTGGCTTTTCTGGATTAACATCTGGAATTGTATCAAGTACTAACGTTGACTACGTTGTTGATCTTGATGGTAATGGTACCTATGAAACTAGTATTAATGATGCCATTAGAGGTGGTTATTCATCACAAGCTGGTGATAGTGGATCTCCTATAATTTCCTACAGTGGAAAATTAGTAGGAATTCACGTAGCATCTACTGGTGTATTCATGTCACACAGTGCAGTAACAAACACATTCCCCGGCTTGACTTGGGGTTTCTAACCTTTTTTTCTTTTTTTACAACAATGATAAGAAATATTATAATATTAATAAAAGGAAAAAGAACATGAATAAAAAACAGATTGTAATTATTATTGTAGTTGTTTTTATAATTAGTGCCAGTATAGCTCTCTTAAATTATTACATTTCTGAACGTGAATTTGAATTAAGAAATTCGCCAGAACAACTTAAAGCAATATTAGTTAAATGTGGTTGTGAAAACAAAATTAAAACTTTTCCAGAAAAAGATGAACTTTGTATTGGACCTTTAACGGATTGGCAAAATTCCACACATTATATTGACAATAATGTATGCAAATTTTTAGAAATTCGTGATGGTTTTGTTATTCCAATTGATGCAGATCATTGTCCGAATGCAATGATTGCAGTAGATGGGAAATGTATGCAACCTGTATATAATATTGATTCTCTTTATTGGATACTTTTAATCACGTTAATTCCAATTACTTTGATTGTTATTTTTGTTTTTAAATCAAAAACAAAAGCACTAAAAGTTAAATAACTTTTTTTTCATTTCATAGCATATTCTTAGAAGGAAAACCCACCCTATTTTAGTGCAAAATCTAAAGCCCTAAACAAAATGCAGTGATCCCTAAATCCTAATAATCATGTTTGGATAGTTAGTGCAAAATAAAACACTCTAACAATATCCCCATACTAACAGCGCGGGGAGAGCGATTTGAACTAAATATTTTCAATTTCGAATTTAAGAAATCCGTTGATTTTCATTCTCAAGCACCGCAATATGGACAATTAGGAACATCCTTATCATACAGAATTAGTCCTGTGTATTTTTGTTCGCAGTTGAGACAAAAAAATCTTCTCCGTTTCCAGATACCAACGAGCTTAAGCCTAATTGCTTCGAATTTGGAGATTCTAATTCTAATAATTTTTTCATTTGAATCAATGAAATAAGCGTTGAGGTGTTGCTTACCACCTCTAGAGCCGTAAAGATGTTTCTTTCCATGCTTTCTAAGTGATGTTTCCCAACATTTGTAAATGCCAATACATCTAATTTGTCCTGCTCTATCCATACTCACTTACACATCAATATTTTAAAGAAATATCAAACTAATAAAGACAGATTATGACGTTTCTACAGTATTTTTTGGTATTCAAATAACAGACTAAAATGAATATGCTATTGTATGGCCATTTTTCTTTATCAGTAATTTGTAACAAATCATACTTTTCAAAACTTTGTAGTTAGCGTCATGTTTTTGTGAGTAAGAGGGGAATTTCTCTTTTTATTGATTGTCGATAAACTCGTTTACGCTAGTTCCATTAAAAATTACAAAGTGAATAGATAATTTACGTTCAAATCCCAATTAATAGTGGTCAATCTTTGTTTACCTATAGAAACAAAGTAACTATGAACAATAATACACTTCCAATCATGAATCCCTTTGTAATTTTTAAGGAATTATCTAGAGCTTTGGAATAATCCTCGTAAATTCCCTGCCCCATAATTTTTACATCTGTTTGGTTTTCCAAAATTTCAAATTTTGCTGCAGTTGTTTTTGATTCAGCATTTCTTGCAATCTCTAAAAACCACTTGGATAGTTTTTCTGCACCGGTTATCAATCCTAATTGGTAGTATCCATTTCTGTTTCTAGCTTTAACTGGCGCATAATGCGTATCTGATGTACAAATTTCTAATAACTGATAATCTTTTTTTATAAAATTCTCTACAATTTTCTCTCTTACCCCATTTTCCATGTTGTTGGAATCTGCCCAACCAAGAAAGTATTTTTTATTGTTGATTTTCAGACATACTATGCCCAGTCCTCCCATGCCCAAATCTTCTGTCCATACATCCATACCCTCTGAATTTGCATAACCAAATTCTATTGAATAGTGGTCCTTTGTAATTAAAGAATCCAAACAAGATTTTGCAGCTTTTAGCATATCTTCTCCATCATCTTTAGATATTTCTTCTCCCATGGCGTTATGGCAGTCGACAATCATTGTTCTAGTGTAGTTTCTATTTTGAGCATATTGCTCAATCTCTTTTTTCATGTAACTTGGAATATCTTCCATGCCATGTGGTGATAATGAGAGAAATAGTAACGGATTATTTCCAAAAAGTAAACCGATGACCCTTGCTTTGTTAATTTGCACTGTAACTGGTTCTGTACATACCACTCCTTCTTCTTTGACTATGCTTTTATCTAGATTTTTCAAATAATTTTCAACCTCATTTTTTGATGGAAGATTCAATGAATGATCCGAAATACTATGCATTACCATTGCTGAAGAATCTAGGTTCTTGTAAATTAAATATGGAATATTACTTCCTCCAACCGGATGATAAGGTCCTGGATGAATTTCAGGTAACACCATCCTAAATTCCGTGGTTCCATTTGATGAGCGTAGTCTTATCTGAGATGTAGATACTTTTATTTTACTAGAACGTTCTTCCATAATTTCTTCAGCTTCTGTGAAATCATTTCCCTGCGATGCCAAGTATGCCTGTATTGTTTTATGTGTACTTTCCATACCTGGTCTTCCAGCTCTATCTGTTAATACCGACCACACACTAGCAATGATCAAAAATACTGCTCCAAATCCCATTGCCATTGGATTGGCTAGCATTGTACTCCACATTTCATGAGGAATCATCACTAGAAACATTGCAAGCGGTTGTACCATGCATATTGCCCACGCTTTTCTTATATTTGCCCCTAGAGTTGTGGTGAAAATTCCTATTCTAAAACTTGCAAATAGAAACATTCCAAATGTTACAAAGAACAAAGATGCCTCTTTTGATAGCACAAAACTCGCAAGTAATCCCATCAATAACGTTGCAATCCATAACATATTTCCAAAAAGTGAAGCATGTAGACATTTTGAATATTCTTTTTTTCTCGTAAAGCGTGTATCGATTAATTGGGAAAATGCTAAAACTCCCATTACAGCTAGAATTCTTAACCAAATTTCATCTGAGCCTAAATATCCGAAATACGTTGTAGTTGTAATGATTGCTGCAATTGCTAATGATCCTATTAGGGAAAAATAATGGGATGCTGGATTGATTAATGTAAGCGAAAATCTATTGTGGATATTTGAAACATCATCTGAAGATTTTTCCATTGACCTATCACGGAGATATGAAAATATCAACTAGCCATGAGACCACGATCAAGCTTATGGGAACAGAAACAACAATTTTTGGATCAATTTTGAATCCCTTAGTCTCATCTTCAAAGAATCTCATGAGACCTCCACTTGATGCTGGTAATGGTGCTCCTTTCTTTTTACTACTCATCGCTGTTTATGAAATCTGGAATTTTGACATAAATACTTTATTGTTTGTTCTTTAACTTATCGATTGTTTCTATGAGTAAATTAATTGATTTTAGAATTTCTTGCTGCTTTTCATGGCTTTTTTCTTGTTCTAACTCTTTGGATAATTCTAACATCTTTTGTTCTAATATTGTATCTAATACTGTTTTTTCTACCTGGTGTTTTATTTCTGCCGGAATTTCTTTTTTTTCAGGTTCTCGACCACAATTGATACACAATGCATGACCCTCTTTCATCACTCTTACTCCTGAGCAGTAAGGACATGGCTCACTGAGTAAAGTTGCCCCTTTTAGTAACATCTCTGCTGCCTTTTTTGTAAGATCTTCTGACATTGACTACCTTTGATTTTTCTCTCTAAAAAATACCATTATTTTGTAATTCGATTAATTTTCAAACAAGGCTTAATAGTGCGTAAAATCAAAATAAACTAGAACGTATGGCGGTAATTTGTAATACTTGTGGTCTACCTGAAGATCTCTGTGCTTGCGGTGAACTTGCTAAAGATAGTACCAAAATTATTATTCGTTTAGAAACTAGGAGATTCAAGAAAAAAGGAACTATGATAGAAGGACTAGATCCTAAATTAAATAATTTGGAAACAGTTGCAAAAGAATTGAAAAATAAATATGCTTGCGGCGGAACTGCAAAAGATGGCTACATATTTCTCCAAGGTGATCACAGAGATACCATCAAAGACACCTTAATCCACTTGGGCTTCCCTGAATCTAGTATAGAACTACATTAGATACAAATTGTACGTATCTAATAAAATTCTTCAAATTATTGGCATTCCTCATTTAGCCCTCTTGTCTATTATATTTGGAATGATGTTGCTTTCATTTCCACTTGGAGTGTTTGTTGTATTTGATACAGATGTTGGCGGTGATATCAATTTTGAATATCCTGTGAGCAGCATTAATGTTTTTGAAGAAATTGGTTATCCAATTCAGTTCGATATCCAAATCGGAGATGTCTTTATTGTTCTATGGTCTGTGTATGCTATTCTTTTTACAATTTCGATTCTTGGTCCCGACAAAGGATTTCTAAAAACATTATCTGTGATTCTTACCGCCGGAAAATTAGATGCAAAATCAAATTATATGATTACTATTACAAAATGGTTTTCAATTCTAATATTGGTATCTGCAATTATTGACTTTATACAACAAGGATTTGGAATAGTTAACGTCCCTCCAAACGCCGATAATAATTTGACACAGTTTCTGTATGTGAGCCTATCTCCCATTGTTGAAGAATTGACGTTTCGGGTAATTCTTATCGGCTTACCTCTTTTTTTCTTTTTTACCAATAAATTTTCTGTAAATTATTTTTTTAATTCCCTTTGGAATCCTAATCATAACTTACATGTATATGATCTTAGAAAAGTTTTGTTTCTAGTAGTTTTAGGAGGAATATTTTTTGGATTTGCTCATATTCTGAGTGGTGAATCCTGGAGCGAAGCAAAATTTGCTCAGGCAACTGCCAGTGGAATCGTACTTGGCTGGCTCTACTTTAGATTTGGTTTAATCACTTCAATTCTTGTTCATTGGGGAATGAATTATTTTATATTTTCATATGTCAATTTTATCTCCCAGATTAATAATATTACAATTGAGGCAGGATTCTCACATTCTTTAGTAAATACAATGGAGATAATATTTCTGATATCTGGTATATTTTCACTTTTTGTGTTGATACTTCATTATTTTAATTCAAAAAAAGCAAGACAATTAAAGATTGATTAACAACTCTCAATTTTTTCCTGTTTAAAATCTTATATTTTTTTATTGTTTTGAATATTGATTTTTTATTTTGTGATGTCTGTGGAATTTCAATTGAAAATTTGTGGTCTAAAAATTTTTGATTCTTCGGTTACCGTGTAATTTTAAACCAACTTTTATAGATTTAGTGCGAGTTTTAGACCTTTGTATCTATTTCTTATTGTGACTTCGGTTACTCCTGCTGCCTCTGCAACATCTCTCTGAGTTTTGTTTTCACCATTTGTAACACATGCGACATAAAGTGCTGCCGCTGCTAATCCCATTGGATCTTTTCCAGCTGAAATTTTTTGTTCCTCTGCAGTTTGTAATATTGTGGTAGCTTTTCTTTTTGTCTTTTCAGATAATCCTGCTTTACTTGCAATCCTTGATATGCATTTTATAGGATCAACTACTGGCATCTTCAAGTTAAGTTCTCTAAGTAATAATCGATAACACCTCGCAATATCTTTTCTTTTTATGTTGCTTGCTTGTCCAACATCTTTTAGTGTTCTAGGTGTTTCTGTATCCCTACATGCCGCATAAAGTGCAGATGCAATTAATGCTGAAATTGAGCGTCCTCTGACTAGGCCTTTCTCTAATGCTTTACGATAAATGTAAGCTGCTTTTTCAATAACTGGTTCACCTACTGCTAATTTGTCTTTTAATCTATCTAATTCGCTAAATGCCTGTCTAAAATTCCTATCCACAGGTTCATGAACTTGACTTCTGCTGTCCCACGTTCTTAATCTTTCAATTGTGCTTTTCATGGCAGAAGTAAGTGGCTTTCCGGTGGCATCTCTATTTTGAGGATTGATAATGGTTGCCAACCCCATATCGTGCATTGCTAATGATGTTGGAACTCCTGCTCTGCTTTTGTTTTCCCCTTCGTTAGAAAACGATCTCCATTCTGGACCTGACTCGTCCACTTTGTCACTAATTACAAATCCACATTTTCCACAGAAATTTTCACCTGTGGTGGCATCTGTGACCAATGTGCCCTGCCCGCATCTTGGACATCTGTCTTTTGGATTTACTTTTTTAACCATTTTTTATTTTTCACCCAAATTTTTTGTAATGATATTTAACCATTGCTAATTAATTCTTATAAGTCTGTTGCTGATCGGTACACAAAAAACGTCTATTGTGAACTGAACTATTTTTGATCTACAATATTTTTAATTTTCTTTGCGATCTCAGGTTTCTCATTTTGTTGAAGAAGAAATTCCAGATCCTCTATGTTATCTACATCCCACATTATTCTTTTTACAAAAACAAGCGCTACATTTCTTGTGACTTCTTTTGCAGTATTCATGTGAATTTTATAACTGTCCTCATCATAATGTGTAGTCATTAAATCTATCGGCATTCTTACAAGTGCGTTTGTACCGTCAAATCTCCTAGACGGTACAACTATTGCAAAATTTGGGGGGATCTTGTAATTTAAAATAAAATCAATATCCTGAGTTTTGATATATGGTATGTCTTGTGGAAAAACAATTGATGCATCAAATTTATTTTCTAAAAGATATTTGTCTGCTAATGCAATTGCACTGTTGATATTTTTTTCATCATTGTCTATAATGGTTATGGTGTTATATTTCCTACCTATTTCTATCGCTCTTTTCTCTTTAGTTACAATTATTGTTTTGAAAATTTGTGGAGAAATAGATAATGTGTGTAATATCTCTTCTAGCATAATTTCACATAGTTCTTCTTTTTGTTTTGATGATAAACTTAAGCGTGTTTTTGCTAGAGAGAAAGTCTTTACAGGAATGATTGCGGCAATTTTCAAATTATACGTGAATCTGTTTTAAAATAAAATTTGCTAATGCGTCTTCAGCTAGTTTGTTATTCATAGTAATTTTTGTTTCATATACTTTCATGTCTAGATTTTGAATTTTCTTTACAAGCAATCTATCTTTTGAATCAACTACTATGTTTGAGCATACATCAGAATACATTTTTGCAAGACCGTATACATTTGTTTCAATTCCGGCTGCTTCCATATATTTTGAAGCCGGCCCACTGATAGCTTTATCCCCAATGAGCGGGCTAACTGCCACCACTTTCTTTTTGATTTTTGAAAGTTCCTTTCGTATTCCTTTGATTTGCAACATTGGTCCAATGGATGTTAATGGATTTCCAGGAGCTAGAATTACCATGTCTGCATCATGAATTGCGTTCACTGCTTCAGGATTTGGACGTGCTTTATCTGCACCAATGTACTGAATTCCTATGACTGGATCTCTTCCTCGATGTTTTACCCAATACTCTTGGAGATGCAATTCTCCTTTGTCTGTGGTTATCCTTGTTTCTATGCTATTATCTGTGACTGGAATGATATTTGCACTGACTGCAAATTTTTCACACATCCATTTGGTAATGTCGCTCAAATTTTTACCATTTTTCAGCATGTTTGTTCTTATCAGATGAGTTGCGGCATCTCTGTCCCCAACTCTAAACCATGTTTCTTCTCCAAAGACTTCCATCTGTCTTAGAAAATTGAATGTGTCTTTTTTTATCCCCCACCCTCTTTCCTGATCTAGTAAATCTGCTAAACCGTAAACAATAGTATCTATGTCTGGGCATACGTATAATCCATAAAGCCAGTAATTGTCTCCTACATTACTTATTACATTAACTTTGGATTCTTGAGCTACTAATCCTCTAACTAGCTTGACTGAACCTGTTCCACCTGCTAATACTGTAATCATTCCATATACCTCTAAAACTGTAAAGTTGTGTGTTGTTGCTCCATATTACTTTTTCAGAAGTTCACGATCTAATTTTTGAGGATAAGTTTATTACTTTGAATTCTGAATTTTATTCGTGTCTAAGGCTATATTTTTAGCTGTTTTACTCGGTGGATTGATTGTAATTGGTTCAACTTCATCTGTTTGGGCAGCTCAAATAGATGCAAGGATAAACCCTAATGCTGAAAAATCCTCCTTCTCATATAACTATCAAAAAACAGTCTTTATTGAATATCCTAATGGCGGAAAACTATTTGATGAACTACACCTAAAGGAATGGAAAGTTAATGGGACTGCGGATGCAACAAATCCTGGCGTTCAAAAATTAATTACTGCCCTTAATCAAAAACTTCGATCCGATGGAAGTCAATCAAAAATTTCAGATCTTACTGTTTCTTATGATTTTCATCTTAAAGGCAGATCTATCAATACCTCTGTAGATTACAAAGTAATCCTTGAAGGCACTTTAACTGATTATGTAATTACAAAAGATCAAGTTAAAACCATTGTTGATATGGGTTGGAGAGGTATGAGTACTAGTGATCCTGTTGTAATTGATGGGGTGGAAATTAATTTGCCTATATCAATTTTAAAAGATAAAGAACCCGCAGTATATGATGTCCTTGCAGGAACAGAAGCTGATTCGATCTTGTCCAAAAGTATCATCAACGCAGATTTTATTTTAGAGCAACCAATGACTAATTGGCACTTTTTGTTTGATCCCACTGGCATTAATGTTGATGCTGGTAGATTTGGATTGGATGAATCTATTTCAGGTTTTGTTGTATCTAAATGGACAATGGGTGAAAGTAGTCTTCGAGAAGGAAGACAAGTTGAAAGAACATTTGAATCTCAAATTTCTGCTGATCAAAATTATGTAGTCCGAAGTGTTCAATCTTCTGATCAAGGAAATATTGCTGCAATTGGATTTGGTGCACTAGATGTATTGGATGGTTTGGAAATTGCAGGAATTACTCCCACCCCACCAGCCGGATATGCAACAACTTCAACTGGTGGATTTCCAATAACGATTGTATATGGAATGTCTGGAATGGCTGCAATTGGTGGTATTGCATTTTTTATTTTTAGCAATAGGGCATTGAAAAATCAAAAAATAGGTCAGCAAGGAATTGACCCAAGTAAATTGATAAGTTATCAAACAAGTGCTTCTTCTGGTGGTTATCAAACTAATAGGGGTGAAGCACAACTTGCTGATGATTCTGATTATGCAAAAACTAGAAGTGTATATGAAGAAAATCAACAGAGTCCTCCACCATCTATTGCCGATGATCGAGAAGTAAAACCAAAGGGTGGAGCACTACCAAAAGGCTTTGAGGCAAAAACTGAATCTGATAAACCCAACACAAAGGGAACACTTCCTAAAGGCTTTTAATATTTCAACTTTGCAAAATTTCTAATATTGATTTTTAAATTCTTGTGATGCAATTACAAATAACATAGAATGTGTGTGTGCTGGGAGTAACCCTCCTTCTGTTTTCACGATATTTCGCTTTGCAGCCTACCTGAACTCAGTACAGGATCTTATAGTTCTGTTTGGCTTTGCTCCACATGGGTCGGCATTTTTCATTCTTTCTCTGGAAATCTCAGGTTTTGCCATCATAGTGCGCCAGGTTAGATTATTTTCTGCTCCGTTGCCAATCATCTCTGATTATCCATCTCCGGATCATATTTCCTGTATGGAGGGAGGAGTTTCCTCTGCCGTAGCAGCGTGTCGTGCTCCAGCTCACACAAATTATGTTCGTTTTTATTTTATTTGAAGATTGCCTTTTTGTTTTTTCCATCCACTTACCAGATTGAATAATTGTCTGACTGCTAATTTTGGATGATATGTTGCTAGTTTTATCATGTTTGCCAACCCAAAATCTGCTTTAATAAAATCCAAAAATTCCTCCGGTCTTAATTCTTTAATTATGTCCAACTCCCTATCCCACTCTTCATCTGATAGTTTGATCCATCTATCTTGAACTTTTCCTGCTGACTTGATTTTAGATTGTATTTCACTTCTCCAATTTTCTTCATAAGGATACAGTGATGCTTCATCAGTGCATCCTGCTTTTATTGCATGTGATGCTATCTTTCCTGCAACTCTTCCAAATCTTATTGCGTATCTAATTCCTTCTAATACAAGTGGATTAGCTTGACCGGCAGAATCTCCCACGAGAATTAAATTGTTGTATACTGTCTTTCTAGATAATCCATCATTTGGAATTAATCCATAATGAAATTCAATAGGTGTAATTTTTCCTAGCTTGCTAATTGGGCCCATCTTTGAATCCATCAATTCTTTTAATCTCTCAGTGGGATCTATCTTAGATTCTGGTTTTCCAATACCCACTCCTATTCTCACAATATTTTTTCCTACTGGAAAAATCCACGCATATCCTGCTGGGGAATATTTTTGACCTACCATTAGCCACCATGTTTCTTGATCTACATTTTCAGCTTTTACTTCATATTCTGCGCCGACCCCAAATCTTTCCCACTGAGTTACAAACCCCATGGCTTTTGAAATCGTTGAAGGAAATCCACTAGCGTCAATAACAACTTTGGCATGAAATATAATTTCACCCTCTTTGTTTGTCCCGCTTACTCCAACAATATCGCCCACATCGTTTTTTATCACATTATTGATGTTAGTTTTAAGGAAAATATCTGAACCTTCTTTTCTTGCCTGCTCTGCCAGCCAGCGATATGTTTTTCTTACATCTAGAACTGCAGCATGGGGAACTGTATCGCTAATTGTTACTTCATTATTTGGTGAACAAAACGAATAATTTCTAATAGGATTGTAGCAGTCATCTGGGATTCCAAATTCTTTTATGTTTTGCATCCATGTTACTCCACTAGTTCTAACTGTTTGTGCAATTACCTCTTCTCTTTCTACAAGTGCAACTTTAATTCCATTTTTTGATGCCTCATACGCTGCTGAAGAACCTGCAGGTCCTCCTCCTACAACTATTAAATCATAATAATGTTCTATTGCCAACTCTTTTACTTCTTTAACCCTATGATATAATTTTGAGCTATTGTTTTATCTGGATTCTGTGATTATTTTTTTAGAATTGGAGTTCCTGTAACGTCATTTTCTCTTTCAGAATCAAATGTACTCATATGTGTTGGATCTCTATGCATAAAGCTATGTGTCTCCCCACTCTTTTTTCTGCAAAATTTTTTATGAATTGTTTCTTGAATCTTTAGTGTATCTTCATTTTCATGAAATAGGCGTTTTCCACAATCTGGGCACGTTAGTTCGAGCATGGTTTTGATGGGTATCAAATCTATTTAGATGTTTCAGAACTAATCATTGATTTTTTCTGATTTTTTAATCCGAAACTTTAGATGTTTAATTTATCTATGTGTGTTGATGACCGAATTTGATGTTACTTCTTTTTTAATGTGGTCTGTAATAACTGCAATAATTATGAGTGTGACTGGCTTGATCTACACCGCCTTTACATGTAAAAGAAAGAATTAGTTTATTTCATCTTGAAATTGGACATGTAGTTTTACTATTGCTTTAAATTTTAGTGAAAATTCACATGCACTTTTATCTTGATAATTACATCTTGATTCTAAACTATTTTTTTAAAATATTGTCTTGACCAACTATCCTTCGGACGCTGTTTTTCCACCATCTACATTAAGAACGATGCCTGTAATCCAGTTTGCTTCATCTGATGCTAAAAATAATGCTGCATTTGCAACATCTACTGGCTCGCCAATTCTTGCTAGCGGTAATCTCTCTTCGAGAACTTTTCTTGCTTGTGGATCATCAAGATATGGCTTGATCATACCTGAATTAATTATTCCTGGGTTTACACAATTGCATCTGATGTTTTTTCTTGCATATTCTACTGCTATTGATTTTGTGAACATGCTTATTGCTGCCTTTGTTGCAGAGTATGCTGCAAGGTGAACTCTTGGGATTGCTCTCTCACTTGAGATTGAACCAATGTTGATAATTACACCTTTTTTTGCGTCAGACATTTTGTTTAATACTGCTTTTGTCATGTGAAAAACTCCAAACAAATTAACATCGATTAATTTCTTAATTTCCGAATCTGCCATTTCATGAAAATGAATAGGATCATTGATTGCTCCGGCATTATTAACTAAAATATCGATTTTACCATACGTGTTCATTATTTGATTAACTGTATGGATCACTTGAGATTCGTCAGTCAAATTACACGACATTGAGGCCGTGGATTCTTTGTTGCCGATCTCATTTCTGGCTTTTTCTAATCCTTCTAGATTTCTTGCAATCAGGATAACTTTGGCGCCTTCTTCTACAAACCGTTTTGCTACACCCTTACCAATGTCACTTGACGCGCCTGTAACTATTGCAATCTTGTCTTTTAACCGCATATCCCAATTTCACTGGTGTAGTTTATAGAATTTTTGGTATATTTCAGTCATAATTTTTATTTTTTTGTTATGATTCGTTTATTTTCTTGATGTATGCCAAAATTCCCGTGTAATCGATCTTGCCAAAACCACTTTTGATTGCTTCATTGTATATTTCATCAGCTTTTTCTATCATTGGTAGTTTTACTCCAAATGCTTTTGCAGTGTCTATAATTGTACTGATGTCTTTTCTCAAATTTGCAAGTGTGAATGTGGGGCCAAATTTCCCCTGTATCATTTTATATGCTTTATTTTCACTCATTCCAGTTTTAAAATAAGTCGAATTCAAAATATCGAGAAATATTTTTGGTTCTACATTTGCGCCTCGCATTAAAGTAATTCCCTCAGATAATGCAAGTGCAAGCATTGTGATTTGAAGATTCATTGCAAGTTTAACCAAATGAGCTGTACCATTTCCTTCCAGGAAAAATATTTTGCTGGCTATTTTCTCAAAGACATCTTTGAATTTGTTAAATGTTTCTTTATCTCCTGATGCAATTAGCACCAATTCTCCAATAATTGCTAAATTTGGACCTCCCATAACTGGTGTATCTAGTTTAATTATTTTATGTTCTAGAAAATTTTTTGTAATGTTTTTTGATTCTAGTGGATTTATCGTGCTCATATCTGCAACTGTTAATCCTTCATGTTTTCCTTCAATAATCCCACTATTTCCAAAAGAAATTTCTTTTACTGCTTCTGCATCTTTTACAATTATGATTATTAATTCTGAATTCTCAGCTACTTCTTTTGGGGAACTTACCACTTTGGCACCTTTATTTTCCAATTCTTTGGTTTTTTCTTTTGTTCTATTGTATGCTGTTAAATCAAAATTTGATTCCAATAAATGTAAACCAACTGCGTTTCCAAGCATTCCTGTCCCAATTATTCCAATTTTTCTTACCAATTACTTTTACCTCTGATTGAATTTTTAATGACGTTCTTCATTTTTTATTTCCCACTGCCCATTGCCAAATCTTGATGTCTCAAACTCTATTTGTCCTATTGTTTTTTCATCTTTTCTGACTTTGGCATAATCAAATTTTTTGATTCGAATTATTTTCTCTTTTGGTTTGTATCCCCCCTCAATCACTTTTATCTTGAATTTTTTACTTGCTTTATTGATCATTTTTCTGGCAATTTGTACGTCTCCAACCCATGAAAACATTTCAAAATCTCCAAAGTTTTTTGTAGATAATACATATCCGTACAACCTTGCCTCTAATTTAGATCCGCGAGTCTTAGACTGTTCATTTAACCACGTAATTACTTTTTCACCATGTCCTTTTTCCACGCCGAATGTCTCTGAATCCCCCATCTATGAAAAATGATTACCTCAAACTATAATAATGATTTTCAATACTTGTTAAACTAAAATAATGACTTTACTTCAGAATTTCATGATTACAATTGATTGTAGAGAGGTGGCATCGATAAAAAGCGAATTGGTAGTATATGTATCAGATCAAGTAGTGGCAATACCAACTCTGAAGACCCATGAGTTTATGTTATCCTCATTAGATGATGCTGAATTTATCGATAAAAATATGGTGATAACTGCAATTAAAGAGTTTTTAGAATCAATTGGTGAGGGACGAAATTTTGCTGTAATATCTATGAATGATATGATCTCCATTAAATCTATTTCAGGGAGAGTTATAGAACGAAATTCTTCATCTTCATCTGAGATGTTTTCATGTCCTCATTGTGGATTTGTAACTAGATATGAAGTAGAGCATCAAAATCATATGAAAATACACTATCTTTAATTTTATCGTTCTTTGATATCATGAATTTTTTGCCTACTGAATTTCTGCTTCATTGCAAACTTGCAAGATGAAATATTTTTTGTAGTCCAATAAGATAATTTTATTGCTTTTTAATATAATAAAAATTTCTGGTCTTATTTAATTTCATATTTTTATAAAGCATCATGATGAAATTATTCTACTGATTATTGTTAAATGAAATATCTTGAAATATTTTCTAAAATAAATCCCAAAATGATTTCATATTCTGGTTATTGATCCAGTAAGAGATTAGAATGTTAATATCTTCATACTTTATGATGATGCAATACTTGTGTAATATTTTGGTCTGACAAACTCATATTATTAAATATCATTTTTCAATATGTTATATCAGGTAAAATAACTTGGTACGCTCAAAAATATCAAAAAATGCATTTCTCTTTTTACTTTTAGCTACAGTCTCAATACTGACTACTGTCTCATTTACAAATGACGCATATGCAGTAACATCTTCTGTAACCAAAAGTACAGATGCATGGATTATTACTGGTAATGTTTTGGATGATTTTGAACATCCAGAAGATGCCGTCTCTGGTGGTAATGATGATAAACGTGCAAATGGAAAAGGCAATGAACACCAAGCTTATGGTTTTCCATCATTTGGAATTCCAACAGGTTCAGAAATTCTTGGAATTGAAGCATTATTGGAAGGAAAAACAGGTAGCTGTCAAACATTTCCAACAAATAAACATCCTCGCTTTAGTGTCCAATTATCTAATCCAACCTTAAATACAAATCCAACTGCATTAACTAATTTTATTGGTGATGTAAAACCAACGAGTGATTATGGATTTTCTGATTCAATAAAAACAGTTGGTGGATCATCAATTACTTGGAACGTCTCACCCACAGTTTCACAATTAAACGGCAATAATTTTTGGGTTTTGGTAACTTCAATGTGTGATGATAGTGCCAAGCGAGTTGAACTTGATCATTTACAATTAAAGGTGTACTATACAGATGATTCTGATGGCGATGGTATTCTCAATAATGTAGATAATTGTCCGGTAAACTCCAATTCAGACCAAGCAAACAACGATGGCGATTCACAAGGTGATCTATGTGATACTGATGATGATAATGATGGAATACTAGATAATGTAGATAATTGTCCGGTAAACTCCAATTCAGACCAAGCAAACAACGATGGCGATTCACAAGGTAATGCATGTGACTCTACACCAAACGGAGATACTGATTCTGATGGAGTAGATAATGCCACTGACAACTGTCCTGCTGATTCAAACACAAACCAAGCAAACAACGATGGCGATTCACAAGGTAATGCATGTGACTCTACACCAAACGGAGATTCTGACAATGACGGTGTAGACAACAACTCTGACATTTGTGCTGGGTTTGATGATAATCTAGATACTGATACAGATGGCACTCCAGACGGATGTGACTCTACACCAAACGGAGACGATACATCTTCAGGTTCTACGGGAGCAACAGGTGAAACTGGATCTACTGGTTCAACTGGTAGCAATGGAGCAACAGGTGAAACTGGATCTACTGGAGCCACAGGGGAAATCGGAGGATCAGATGACACTGAAGTAACAAACACCGAAACTTTTCTTGAAAAACAAGGTGGCGGATGTACTGATTGCACACCACCAATCCTCGGATATGATAGCACTGGCAAAAAGCTAGTAGATGGCGGATTTACCTACAACGGACTGGTCTCTGATGCCAACTATTTCTTTACCCCATACCCACAAATCACTGCTGAAATTGGAAAAGAAAATGTTGCACAACTAAAGATTTACGAAGACAGCGGTCCTGAGCAAGTAAGACATGTTGCACTAGGATTTGGATTGGCAAAGGGCGAGTACATGAGCCAAAGCAAGGCAGTCATTGTATATGACATTGATTTCAAAGGCAATGCAGTAGTGTCACAAATTGATCCAGAAAATACAATAGATGATGACTCACTCAGAATCGAAAAAGAAACCGTAAAGTGCACTACTTTGGATGTTGGTGAAAAATGTCTACTAGTTACAATATACCACACATTTAGAGCTCCATTAGAGTTTAACATTGTAGGAACTGACATCTGGGATGACAAGAGTAATTCTTGGCAGAATTTCTTTAATCACGGTATACACATAGTCGGAGATTCAATGAATCCTCCAAAAGAATATGACGGAATCAACAAGGGTGTAATCTCCCACCTGACTGAGACAAGCAAGATCACTGCTGTTGATGACCTTGGAAATTCCTGGTCACTCGAGTATGGCGTGTGGAATATGGACTATAAACCAGTAGTAAGAACCGATGCCGATATTATTAATGACCACAAAGTATGGGCAATTGAGCATCTCTTAGGTGAGAACGCACCTGCAGATATGTACAGCCTGTTTGCTTATGATAGGAACCACAGTAAATTTGCCCAAGTAAAAGATGGACAGTCCCTTATTGCACAGGCAACTATGGGAACGATTTGCCCAGAATGCACAGATGAACCATATGACAAAATCAATGACATTTTTGCATATAATGTGCCCCAATTCCTAAAAAGATCCGAAAACATGGAATTAATTGCTAAAGAAAAGTTTGAGGCGCAAAAAGCACTTGAAATGTTAATGCAAATTTATGGCAAGTAATAATTAATCGTCAAGACAGAGTATTTTTTTAATTATTTTATTTTTTAGTTACATACTTTGAGTTAATCGAAAAGGAAACTAGTTTAAACCTCGTCTGATATTTCTATAGTATTTCTAACATATTTACCATATTTTTTCAAGTCTGCATATTAATCCTAAAATTAACTAATTTGAAATTTCTTGTTCAAGGTGATTCTGAGAAGGATCTTTATAAGGTCATAATACTAAAATCGTCTGTGGTAAAACTCGCTAAAAATAATGTCACCAAGGTTTACTGTGCCCCATGTGATCTGGTGTTTGATTCTCAAAAAACATTTGAGAAACACCTTGTCGAGCATTCCTCAAATGCGTTAACTGAGACATGTCCTATAGATACTGCTATTATTAAACTTCTAAATATCCTTAAGAGAAAATCCTCACATAATTTGGAATGATCTTTTTAAATAATTTTTAAATGAATGATCTATGACTAAAAAACGAATTCTCGGCATTGCTGTTGGTGGTATTGTCTCTGTAATTGGTTCTTACTCCTCATACTCTGTCTTCAGACAAGTAATAGGCTCGGTAATTTAATATGAAAGAAATTTTAAAACTTGTATTTTCAAATTACAAGTATGTTGTTTTAGCATCTGTACTTTTTTCATCAATGCTAATAATATTGCTAATTATTTCAGAGTATATTTTCTTGGACCCGTATGTGATAGGTTACATCTCTCCAGGAACTGAATTTGGATTTGGGCTAATTGTAATTCTTTCTGGATTATCTGCGCTAGTAATTCCACTGAATGTTTACCGAATTAATATTTTAAACAAACCCTCCGGAAAAATGAGTGCCGGGGTTTTTGGCTCATTTATTGGTACGATGGCTGGAGCTTGTAGTTGTGGCCCTATTGGGTTTGCCATCATTTCCACATTTGGAATTATTGGTGCTACGGCTTCTGCATTTCTAACAACTTTTGAAATTCCTATACGAATAGGTGCAATCACATTGTTGATATTTACTTTCTATACCACAATAAAATCACTTCAAGTTGAATGTAATATTCGTCACTAGTTTAATGGATTCGATGCGCTCAAGAACAATACTGATATTGCAAAAACCTGTAATTTTAATGAATCATAGTTTTGATTTACCATGTGTATTTTCATTATTTCTAGGGCCACATTTCATTTACTTTCTTTCTATGTTCAGGATAGTTGATCAGTCTCTATCTACAATTTGGACAGTTTAGATTTTATTAAAATTCAATGATGATTCCTTGATTTTAGTTTAAGATTTTATGCATGAGTCATTAGTGCTATTGTTGTAGAATCCTGTCTTATTTAGAAGATCGAATCTAAATCTAAAGAATTCTCGATAACAAAAATTTGCATCAAACATACACCTAAAGGGCAAATTTTTACGACCTCTGAAGGTATCTTGTAGTGAAATAAATAAATTTTATGTCAATCATGTACGTTCCAATCAGACCAGGTAGAAGAAATACTGAATATGATGAGTTAGATGATACTACAGAATAGTGCTACTGTTTTATCTGTAAAAATGCATTCTCAGGAACATTTAGGCTCAAGAATTTTTCTGGGTTGATGATTTTTGCAATTATCTCTAATCCTGTAATTGTTCTAATGCTGGGTTTGCTAAAATAAGAATTTGCATCAACTGCAAAAATGTTTTTGTTTCTTACTGCTCTCAACATACACCATACTTTGTCATCTTTCAATATTTTGTTGTATTCCAACAGTGTACGCTCTATGTCAAAACCGCATGGCATTAGGATGATAATGTCTGGGTCTGAATCTATGATCTCTTGAATATTTAGTCGTCTGGAATATTCTCCTGGCTTACTGATCAAATTTCTACCTCCAGCATTTTCTATTATTTCTGGCACCCAATGACCTGCTGTAAAAAACGGTTCTATCCATTCTATTGCAAGAACTTTTAGATTTGTTGCTGTGATTTGTTTCTTCACATTTTTTACTCGATTTTTAAGTTTCTCTATAATGATACTTGCCTCATTTTCTTTTTTCAGAATTTTTCCAACCTTGCTTACTGACTCTAAAATTTCTTGCAGATTATGTGGGTTCATTGTATAAACCACAGGTTTTTTTTGTAAAATTTGAACTGCTTTACTGACTTGATTGGTATTTGCTGCACATACCTCACATGTCTCTTGAGAGATAATGAGATCCGGATTTGCTTCTAAAAGATTCCGCGTGTTTAAAACAAAAACATCCCTTCCTTCTTTTATTAATTGACAAGTTTTATCATCTATTTCTTTACTAGATAGTTCTTCTGAATTAATTACGGAATTGATCACACATGGTTTTGTTTTTGCATCTTCTGGGTATTTGCATTCGTGTGTAACTCCATAAAGCATATCTTGTGCTCCCAGTTCATACAACAACTCTGTGGCACTGGGCAAAAAAGAGACTATTCTCTTTATTGGCATGATTAATGTTTGACTTTGTTCTTTAAACATCCTGCGTTAGCTCATTGTCAATTTCTAAAATTAGGCAAGTTAATAGGAACATTTTAGGCACAAATTTCATTGCCATTTAATTCCCAGGATGCTCGACGATCAATTCTAGCAAAATGGTATGAAGATTTATCAAAATATGGAAACCTATTTTCATCTGATTCCATTAGTGGCTCAAGTCCTCCATCTGTGTTTGTAGGCTCTAATAACTATCCCAAAGTATTCGTCGGACCTTTGGTACCTCCAATTCATGGTGACACAAGTTTACTTGACAACCCTGAAAAATGGGCTGGTAAACCTCTTGAAGAAATTGTTAATTTTAGGTTAAATCTTGTTCGTGGGGTTCAAACAATTTCAATCGATCAAACGCATGGACGATATATAGAAAATTTACAAGAAATTACAATGTCATCCAAACCGACTGATTCTGATTTACAATTTACTAAAACTACCTCAGTAAATATTTCACTTGATGGAGAAAGTGCTCCCTTTGGACCAATCGGAGAAATTAAATCTGCAAAGTTTTATGGCACTTCTGCAAAAAAATCAATTGAAAAAATTTTCTACGATAAAGATCTAAAAGCACAGGATGCTGTTCTGAATCTATATAACTCTGGTATAGAAGTTTCAAAAATTCAAAAATGTTTTAGCGTTGGAATGCTAGGACAAAAAAGAAAACTTGTTCCAACAAAATGGAGTATCACTGCTACTGATGACATAATATCAAAATCACTTGCTAATGAAATCCTGAATTATACTTTGATTGATTCATGCAAATTTTTCTTTTACGAACATCTTGGGAATTTATTTTCTGTTGTTTTATTTCCTCATAGATGGATCTATGAGATGATTGAAGCCTGGTATTCAGACGGTATTTTGGGATTTGGTTTTGATTTTGAAGATGCACGTGGGATATCACATCCCCCTGCAATAGCTGGGGCATATTTTGCAGCTAAATTGGGAGTGACTGAATATCTTAAAAAAAATAAAATTCAGGCAGGTGTAATAATTTTAAGGGAAATCAGACCTGAATATGCAATACCTGTGGGTGTCTGGCAGGTTAGAGAAGGAATTCGCTCAGCAATGAGCCAGATACCTATGATTGCTGAAAATTTTGATGATGCACTTACTCTGGCCTCTGAAAAAACGAGTATTAGCAAAACTGAATGGCTTTTAAAAGGAAATATTATGAAATTGATCCGTCAGAAAACACTGGCTGATTTTTTTTAATTTAAAATACGCAAAAATCCCTTATCGTGAAGTTTGTTTAAAAACAGTTATTTCGGATCATGACATCCATCTTCTGATGTAGTTTTACAATCAAAACTACTCATGAATACGCTCAGATGTACAAAATGCAGCAAAGTTATTTCAAAATCTGGCGAATATGCAATAGTTGTGTTTTTAGTCAAAGGCAAACTATCTGATCCATACTATGAACATCTTTGTTGCCCTGAGAAGTTTTCTTTGACTTGTTAATTGGATCTTGAGATATTTATTGACCGCTTTTTAGTTTATACTTAGTGCAAAATAGAAACTTGATGATTGGAATTACAATTATTGCCAGCCCAATTCTTTTTGCACTTGTTGTATTCCCAGATAGCTTTAGTTTAAGTTGGAATCAAGGAAGGGGCGGGTTTCTTTTTGCACTGGTTTTCATAATCGCTGAATTATTTGGTTTAAGAATCCTTATTTCTAAAAAAAATCTGTTATCTGTCATTCCTCTAGCAATAATTGTAATCATTTATCTTGTTAGCTTGGAATATGGTCTGAGGGATTATTTGATTGAATCTGCTAAACAATACAACGTACAACTCGTCTATTCTTGGACGTGGATGTGGGATTTTATTATTATGGGGATTTTTGTAATTGTTGCACTCAGCATATATTTTGGCAAACGCTGGATAAGAATTGCACCTGCAGGTCCAATCTTTCTTGCAGGAAGTGCAATTATTCTTTCATTAGATGCCTTTTTTCCATATGATACACTTGGTCCTTTACAATACGTTGTACCTTATTTGGTGCAAACAAACGTGTGGTTAATCACCGTGTTAGATCTTGGAACTGCAACGGCACGCGACAACATAATGTTTCTAAAAGGTGATTTTGGACCAATGGTACTTCAGGTTTTTTGGCCCTCTGCTGGTGTGCACAGCATAATTATCTATTCTTTGGTTATGGGTGCATTTCTACTAAAAATGAATATTCATAGAAAAAGAAAATCAATTTACTTTGCATTGGGAATTGTAGGTACAATTATTGTTAACATGATTAGGATATTCTCATTGTCTTGGTATGCTCTTAAGGTAACGACTGATGCCAAGCAATGGGAAGAATTTCATTCTGTTGCAGGTGAAATAATGTTTTTACCCTGGCTGTTTGTATTTCTCCTAATAGTGATACTAATAGAATCAAAGAGACTTAAAAAATTGGAGTCTGAAGGGAAATCGACTACTAAAAATACCTAGTAATATCGCTTTGACCACGAATTTCTGAAAGTTCTGAAACTTTAACGCCAAATCTTCTGATTGGATTTTTTTGATCTTCAAGTGCATCCTTTAGTAATTGTTCTGCATTTTTTTGTAATTCTTCGAGGCTTACTGTGTGATTTTTTAGCGTTCTTGATTTTGTTTTGTTTGTTAAATCTGATTGGATAAATTGAATTCCTACTGATTTGAACATTCTGTTATTTTTCTGAAGCACCTCGTGCAATTCTTTACATAACTGCACAAGGTTTTCTGCCAGAAACTCAAAATCTTTTGAATCCTTTTTCAAAGTGATGATTTTACTATATTGAATACTAGATTCTCTTTCTTTTACAGGCTCATTATCTATTCCTCGTACTGCATTAAATATGTAGGTTCCATTTTTTCTTCCAAATTCTTTATTTAATGTAAACACATCTAATTTTTTGAGATCTTTAATTGTTTCAAAATTCATTTGCATTAAACGTTCTTCTGTTTTCTTTCCGATTCCTGGTATTGTTCTAATCTTCAACCGTTCTAAAAATTCTTCTAATTTTTCAGGTGATATTATTGTTAATCCATCAGGTTTTTTAAAATCTGATGCAATTTTTGCAATTAATTTATTTGGTGATACTCCTATGGAGCAACTAAGTTTCAATTCATCTCTTATGGAATTTTTAATTTGTTGCGCCAAATGACCCGCTCTGTTAAAATCCCCACGTACTCTATCTGTGACATCCAGATATGCTTCATCCTTGCCCACATATTCAAAAACGTCAGCATTTTTTTTTATAATGTTCATGGCTCTCTCAGATATTTCTAAATAATAATCAAAATCTACCGGGAGAAAAACAGAATTTTTTATTTCTTCTAGTCTTTTCTTTGCAAAACTAATTGGCATTCCAGATTTCACTCCAAATTTTCTGGCTATGTAATTTGCTGTTGCAATTGCTCCACTATCTCCACCTCTGTTTGAAAAAACACAAACACACACTGGTCTTGATTTCAATTCTGGAGTACGTATCTCTTCACATTGAGCAAAGAAATAGTCGAAATCTATGTGAAAAATTACTCTATCTCCCAATATCTTGAATCCCTCATCTGATTATTACTATATTATGTATTCATCTAAATATTGACTACCTTCAATAGTTTCTATGGATTATCCTATATCTGTCGATGATAATGGTATTAACATAAAGCCTGAATTGATGGAAAAAGAAAAGATCTATCATTACGAGTTTAAGGGTAAAGTTCTTTTGCTGTTCAAGGATTCACAAGATTTTCTAAATTGCTATGAAATTGAAGAAGAAGATCTAGTAAATCTCCTAAAGAACAGTAAAAATAATGAGGAAGTCGAAAAAATCTTGGAAGACTACATTCAACTCAAAAACCTCAAAAATTAAATAAAAGCCAAAGAAGCTTTTCTTGTTAAAGGAATAATAAATTGAGTGACCTTAAAAAAACAAAAGATGCAGAAGATATTTTGTCAGAATTTCATGATTCCCATGTGATTTCAGAACCACAATTACCTTCACCTGAATCAGAACCACAATTACCTTCACCTGAATCAGAACCA
>CXWL01001742.1_pt1 | contig 89067 bp, 83 predicted proteins | sample 590931 | NCBI WGS metagenome assembly CXWL01 (sample SAMEA3498368, study PRJEB10139) | groundwater metagenome | biome: water well; material: biofilm material | place: Germany | collected 2015-04-27 | reverse complement strand
GTTCTGGTGTTACTGGCGGTAACGCCGGAGCTCCGTCTGTTATAACTATGCCGCCGACAGGGGGAGCGCCTCCCCCTCCGCCTGTCGGCGGGTCGCCTGCGGCTAGCGCAGCATTCTCGTTGAATGATCTGTCACAGCGCAGCTTTCAATGGTTCTGGGATTTGGGCGATCCTGTGACGGGGCTGGTCCCCGATCGATGGCCAACCCCCAGTTTTTCTAGTGTTGCTGCTGTTGGTTTTGCGCTGACCGCATACCCGATTGGTGTAGCGCGTGGGTGGGTTGACCGCACGGTGGCGAGGGCGCGAACATTGGCCACTTTGCGGTTCTTTAGCAACGCACCCCAAGGCGATGCGCGGACTGGCGTAACTGGCTATCGCGGCTTTTTCTACCATTTCCTCGACATGCAAGTCGGGCATCGATTTGACACTTGCGAGCTTTCCTCAATTGACACGGCGTTGTTTATCGCTGGTGCTTTGTTTGCCGGTGAATGGTTTGACGGCGATCACCCCGAAGAAGCCGAAATCCGGTCCCTTTCGCAAAGCCTCTATGACCGAGTAGAGTGGGACTGGATGCTGGAGGGCGGCGGTCCGTTCATCTCGATGGGCTGGCACCCGGAAAGCGGCTTCATCGCGTCGCAATGGGATATTTATAACGAGGCAATGATCCTGCATATGTTGGCGTTAGGCAGTCCGACACATGCAGTGGATCCGGCACTGTGGGGCCGCTTGACAGGGCGTTTCGCGGCGGCGTGGGGCCGCCATTGGGGAGAGGATTATATCCACTTTCCCGCGATGCTCGCCCATCAATATAGCCATATCTGGATTGATTTTCGGGGTATCCAAGACGCGTTCATCCGTGCACGCGGCATCGACTATTTTGAAAATAGCCGCCGCGCCACCATCGCCCAGCGTAATTACGCCATCACCAATGCTGGCGCTTGGACGGGTTACGGACCCGATATCTGGGGCTGGAACGCGTGCGATGGGCCGGGTGATTTTGCCGCCAACATCGGCGGACGGCGGCGCGAGTTTTTCAGCTATTCGGCGCGCGGGCCCGGCGATCGCGACGATGGCACCATCACTCCGCATGCTGCGGCCGGCTCGATACCGTTCGCTCCGGAAATTGCCATTCCTGCGCTCGCTGCGATGCACAAGCAATATGGATCGGCAATCTATGGCCAATATGGCTTTCTCGACAGTTTCAACCCAACCCTTGCGGGCGGGCAAGGGCTGGCGCTGCGCCACGGGCGGGTGGTGCCGGATCTGTGCTGGGTCGCTGGCGATTATCTGGGCCTCGACCAAGGGCCAATTGTCACGATGATTGCCAATCATGATGATGAGTTTGTCTGGCGGACGATGCGACGCAATGTGGCGCTGCGGCGCGGACTGCGACTGGCTGGCTTCAGCGGCGGTTGGCTCGGCGCGTGAATCGAAGCGACTTTAGTCGTCGCGGATTGCTGGCAGCAGCGGCTAGTGCGCCATTGGTCGCCGCATGTGGCGGCTGCGCGCGTGGTGAAACGAACGCTATTGGCTTTTGGGCGATGGGCAATGAGGCTGCCAACCTGCCCGCCTTGATAGCGCGATTGGAGCGCCCAGCAGATGCGCCGCGCCTTTCGGTGCAGGCGTTGCCGTGGAGCGCCGCGCATGAAAAACTTCTGACCGGTTATGCCGGCGGGTCGCTGCCCGACATGGCGCAAATCGGCAATAGCTGGCTTGCCGAACTGGTGGCTATCGGGGCGCTTGCACCTGTGCCCGTGCGCCATGTCGGGTTATTTTCTGACCAATTTGACTCAGTCGTCGAAACGAATCGGATCAACGGCCAATTGTGGGCGGTCCCCTGGTATGTGGACACGCGGCTGCATTTCTATCGCAAGGATTTGTTTGCGCGTGCGGGTTATGCCGAGCCACCTTTGGATTGGGTGGGTTGGAAGCGGGCGCTTCATCGAGTGAAGGCCGTGGCCGGGCAAGGCAATTACGCGATTCTCTTGCCGATCAACGAATATGAGCATCTGCTGACCTTTGCATTATCAGCTGGGGCGACATTGCTTGATGCTGATGGCGCTCACGGCGCTTTTCGTGCGCCCGCTTTCAAAGCTGCTTTGGCACATTATAAGTCGATGTTCGATGAGGGGCTGGCTCCGTTGGCAAGTTCGACGCAAATCTCCAATGTGTGGAACGAGTTTGCGCGCGGATTTTTCAGTGTTTATCCGTCTGGGCCATGGACGATTGGCGACCTCAATCGCCGCTTGCCGCCAGCATTTGCGCAAGATTGGACAACAACCCCCAATCCGGGGCCGACGGGAATAGGCTCGGCTGCGCCAGGCGGATCAAGCTTGGTCGTGTTCAGCGGAGCGGAGCAAGCCGATGCCGCATGGGATGTGATAGCTGCGCTGCTTGGCTCCTCGGCGCAACAGCAATTGCAACAACTCACTGGAGATTTACCAGCACGGCGGAGCGTGTGGCGGGCTGCCGGACTGATGAACAATTCGGTTGTCGCGCCATTTGCCGTTCAACTCGATCACGCGCGTGCACTGCCTAAAGTGCCTGAGTGGGAGCGGATTGTCAGCGAGATGCAAGTGGTTGCTGAACGAATGGTACGCGGCGAATATAGCGTCGATGCCGCCGCCGCCGAAATGGATGTACGGGCGGACCGATTGCTCGAAAAGCGCCGCTGGATGCTAGAGAGGGGGCGCGCTTTATGACCAACCCCTCTCGTATTGCCGAAGCACGCGCGGGCTGGCTAATGAGTGGCCCGGCGCTCGCAGCTATCTTTGTCTTTTTTGCCATCCCCGCGCTAGCCTCGCTTATCCTCAGCTTCACAGATTTCGACATTTACGCACTGGCCGACCTAGGCAACCTGCGCTTCATCGGCTTTGACAATTATTCGCGTCTGATGGTCAACCCGCTTTTCTGGAGAGCGATGGCGAATACATTGTGGTTTGTCGTGCTCGGCGTGCCGCTGGTGGTGGGGCTGTCGCTAGGCGCCGCTTTACTTGTCAATGCCAAGACATTGCGTTGGCGACCGCTGTGGCGCGTTGCGTTGTTTGCGCCCTTTGTCACCACGCTGGTCGCAACAGCAGTGGTGTGGCGCTATCTGCTTCACACCCGCTATGGTCTGATCAACTATGCGCTGGGTTGGCTTGGGCTGGAGCCGATCGACTGGATGGGCGATCCGCACGCATCGCTGCCCGCTATCTTGCTGTTCGTTGGCTGGAAGACGTTCGGCTATAATATGGTGATTCTACTCGCCGCGCTCCAGACCGTACCAGCCGAGCTGGACGAAGCAGCGCGGATTGACGGCGCAGGGTTCTGGATACGGCTGCGCCACGTTACGTATCCGGCGATTGCACCGACGCTATTGCTTGTGTCGATACTGACGGTCGCGGGGATGTTTCAACTTTTCGCCGAACCCTATGTGATGACGCAAGGCGGCCCATCCCAATCGACCGTCACTGTCCTATATTTTATGTATGAGGAAGGGTTTAAGTGGTGGAATCTGGGGTCCGGTGCCGCCGTTGCCTTCATCTTGTTTCTGTGCATTTTCGCTGTGACGATGGTGCAGTTGCGCTTTGCGGGTAGAGGCGCGGAGCGATGAGGCAATCATTGCTTAACAAATGGCTGGTGACGGGTCTTGCTGCGGCTGTGGCGTTTTTGACGCTGACACCCTTGTTGTGGATGGTGTCGGTCAGTTTCATGGCTCCGGGTGAGGCCGCCAGCTTTCCGCCGCCGCTGTTGCCGTCGTCGCCGACTTTGGCCAATTACCGCGCACTGTTCGGCGAATATGGCATTGGCCGCTATTTCGGCAACAGCCTTCTGCTTGCCACATTGGCAACGGCCCTCGCGCTGTTGTTCACGGTTCCGGCGGGATATGCTTTCGCCAAGCTGCGCTTTCGTGGGCGCGACAGTGTGTTCCAGATGCTGGTCGGGGCGCTGGTGATACCGGGGCAGATAGGCATGCTGCCGCTGTTCCTTGAACTCAAGGCGATGGGGCTGGTCAATAGCTATGCCGGGGCGCTGGTGCCGTGGCTGGCGGGGATTTTCGGTATATTTTTGGTGCGTCAATATTGCCTGTCATTGCCCGACGAGATGCTGGAGGCAGCGCGCGTTGATGGTGCCAGCGAGGGGCGGATATTCACCCATATCGTGCTGCCAACACTGCGGCCAATATTGGTGACGCTGGCGCTGTTCGTGTTCTTGGGCAGTTGGAATGATTTCATGTGGCCGCTGATCATCTTGGCAGATCAAGATCTGTATACGCTTCCTGTCGCGCTGGCAGCACTGGCGCGCGAACATGTTCAGGACAATGAATTGATGATGGCAGGATCGGTGGTAACGACGCTGCCGGTGCTGATCTTGTTCCTCGTGCTGCAACGCCACTATCTCGACGGATTACTGGCTGGGAGCGTTAAGGGATGATGCGTTGGTTCGTCGCTTTGGCTACGTGGTTCATCCTTGCGGCTGTTGTCGCGCCTGATGAGTCCGTCCTCGATGCAATGGATGACGTGACGCTTTGGTCTGCCCAAGGATCGGACAGTGTTACCGCGACATCGAGCGTGGTTGCGGGCGCCAATGGAGGCGCGGTGCAACTGCGGTATGATTTTGAAGATGTGTCGGGATATGCCTTTCTTCGCCGTCCGTTCGCACTCGGCCTGCCACGCAATTTTGAGCTGCGCTTTCATGTGCGCGGGATCGGCGGGCGCAATGATCTCCAGCTCAAGCTTACACAAGGCGATACGGTGTGGTGGCGGACTTGGCGCAATTTTGCTGCACCAGAGCAATGGGCCGAAATACGCATTCCCGCTGGAGACATCAGTTTCGCATGGGGACCAGACGCGACTGTGCGCCTCGCGCAAATCGACGGCATTGAGTTCGTCGTTGCGCGCAATCGCGATGGCGGAGCCGGGGTGATAGAGATTGATGATTTGAGGCTGATTGAGTTGCCCGGAGAGCCAGTCGTGAGCGTCACCGAAGATGTTTTGGTCAACGATGCGATTGCAACCTTGGCTCGTTCAACACCTCGCGGAACCTATCCGCGGGCCTTTATGGGCGAACAGCCCTATTGGACGATGTCGGGCAGCGACGGCGGACAAGTCACAGCGCTTATATCCGAGGATGCCGCGATCGAACCAGCCAAGGGTAGCTTTTCCATCGAACCGATGCTGATCGAAGGTGCGCACCGTTATGATTGGAGCAATGTCGTAGCGGCGCAATCACTGACAGACGGATATCTGCCAATTCCGACGGTGCGTTGGGTCGCCAATGGTTTGCAGCTTGACACGACATTGCTGGTTGACCCCAATGGAGAGGGGCAGCGCGCGGTGTATCGTATGACTAACCAGTCGAGCCAGGCGAGGCGCTTCACTCTGGCGCTGGCGTTGCGTTCGCTGCAGGTCAATCCGCCAGCGCAATTCCTGTCGCAACGAGGCGGGTTCAGCCCAATTGACGCGATCATAAGGGATGCGGATGCTTGGGTGGTCAGCGCTCCGGCTAGCGACGATAGCCCGCCTCGGCAGTGGCGAGTGACCCCCGATCATGCGCCTGACGCTGTCGGTGGCGGTGATATGCGCGCAGTTGGAGCTTTGGCTCCGCGCGGGACCGACGCAGCGCGATCAACGAATGGCTATGCGACCGCGACACTTTATTATGATTGGCACCTTGCGCCAGGGCAGAGCCGTATGGTTTCGCTTGCCATTCCGCATCAGCTGGACGCGCGGGTTGCCAATGCCACGCAGCTTGACACATCGGTGCGCCAGCATTGGCGTGACGTCCTCAATCGGATGACGATAGAGGTGCCGCCACAGCATCAAGCTTTTGCTAACACTTTGCGCACCAGCATGGCGCATATCTTGATGAGCCGCGATGGGCCGATGCTCAAGCCTGGCACCCGCAGTTATGATCGCGCGTGGATCCGTGATGGCGCTATGATGAGCGAGGCGCTGCTGAGATTGGGCCGTGCCGATGTCGCACGCGGTTTTGCCGATTGGTATCGCGGTCATCTGTTTGCCAATGGCAAAGTGCCGTGCTGCGTCGATTTTCGCGGTGCTGACCCGGTGCCGGAAAATGATAGCCAAGGGGAATATATCTTCCTTGTGGCAGAGCTTTATCGTTACACGGGCGATCATGCAGCTTTGGAGCGCGATTGGCCGTCGGTGCTTGGCGCGGTGCGCCATATGGATCGCTTGCGACTGTCCGAACGAACGGCGGCTAACGGGTCACCGGATCGAAGGATGCTATACGGTTTGATGCCACCATCGATCAGCCACGAAGGTTATTCGGCCAAAGCCCAATATAGCCTGTGGGACGATTTCTGGGCATTGCGCGGATACCGTGACGCTGCTGACATTGCCGCTTGGCTGGACGCACCTGAAGCCGCGGAAATAGCGACTTCACGCGACCAGTTTTCCGATGACCTCCACCGGGCTATCCGCGAATCCGCGCGCCATTGGGGGATCAACCATATTCCCGGCGCGACCAGTCTCGGCGATTTTGACGCGACCTCTACGACCATCGCGCTCGATCCTGGCGGAGAACAATCGCGGCTCGATCCCATGATGCTTGAGGCTACATTTGAGCGCTATTGGGCCGAGTTCCTGGCCCGCCGCGACGGTGGGCGAGAATGGGACGCTTATACGCCCTATGAATGGCGGACGGTTTCAAGCTTTACCCGCTTGGGATGGCGCACTCGTGTGCAGCAATCGCTGGCCTATTTCATGGCCGACCGCCGCCCGCAGCCATGGAACCAATGGGCCGAAGTGGTCGGTCGTGACCCGCGCGAGGTTCGCTTCATTGGCGATATGCCGCATGCATGGGTTGCGTCGGATTTCATCCGCAGCGCGCTCGATATGTTCAGCTATGAACGGCACGAGGACCATGCACTGGTGCTTGGCGCAGGTTTGACTGTGGATTGGATGACTGGGAGAGGTTCACGGCTGAGCGGGCTGCAAACGCCTTATGGACGGCTCGACTTTTCCATCCGTGGCGATGCCAACCGCCTAATCGTGGATATTGGAGGCTCCGCCCGCCCTCCGGGCGGTTTTGTCATCCCATGGCCATTTGAGAGCGCGCCGCCGCGCGTACTCGTTAATGGTCGCTTCGCCCAATGGAACGACCGGACGCTGGTGGTGCCAGCTAGAGGACGCCCTCTCCGCATTGAGATTGGCCAATGATCGGTCGGCCTTATACCAACTCGACAAACCGAACCTTAAGGACATAAGATGACATCCTCTCCATTTAACGACAATTTCCTCTGGGGCTGCGCGACGGCGGCATATCAAATAGAGGGATCACCGCTCGCTGATGGGGCGGGTGCCAGCATATGGCATCGCTTCAGTCACGACCCGCGTTTGATGGCGGCCAAGGGCGATACTGGCGATGTCGCTTGTGATCATTACAACCGCATGGAAAGTGATGTTGATCTGATGCGCGAACTGGGCCTGAAGGCCTATCGTTTCAGCACCGCTTGGGGCCGGATACTCCCGGAGGGCCGTGGGCCAGTAAACGCTAAGGGCTTGGATTTCTATGAGCGGCTGATTGATCGGCTGCTCGCAGCAGACATTGAGCCGCTGCTCACGCTTTATCATTGGGACATGCCCGCCGCGCTTGACGATCAGGGCGGCTGGCTTAACCGCGATAGCGCGCAGTGGTTCGCCGATTATGCTCGGGTTATGTATGAACGCTTCGATGGGCGTGTAAAAAAATGGGTGACGCTCAACGAACCTTGGGTTATTACCGATGGCGGTTACTTGCACGGAGCGCTGGCCCCCGGCCATCGCAACATGTTTGAGGCACCGATCGCCAGCCACAATTTGATGCGCGCCCATGGGCTGGCAGTCGCCGCCTATAGAGAGATTGGCAAACATGAGATTGGCCTAGTGGTCAACATCGAGCCCAAACATCCGGCGAGTGATGATCCAGCCGATAGCGCCGCGTGCGTGACCGCCGATGCCTATATGAACCGTCAATATCTCGACCCTGCATTGCTCGGTCACTATCCGGCGGAGATGACAGATATTTTTGGCGAAGCATGGCCGGAATGGTCGGCCGAAGATATGGTGCAAATCGCGCAACCAATCGATTTCGTCGGCATCAATTATTACACGCGCGCCGTCACGCGCGCAGATGAACAGGCTTGGCCACTTCGCGCGACGCCGGTCAAGCAGCCACAAGCAACATACACCACAACGGATTGGGAAGTGTATCCGGATGCACTGCGCGACACGCTATGCTGGTTCCGCGACCGCTATGGTCCAACCCCGCTATACGTCACCGAAAATGGGGCGGCCTTTTACGATCCACCAGTGGCTGAGGGCGGCAGGATCCACGACCCTCTGCGCGTTGCCTATTTCAAGTCTCATATCAAGGCGGTGGGCGAGGCCATCTCCGCCGGTGTCGATGTGCGCGGCTATATGGCATGGTCGCTGTTCGACAATTTGGAGTGGTCGCTGGGATATTCGAAGCGTTTCGGGATCGTTCACGTCAATTTCGAGACACAGGAGCGCACGCTGAAAGACAGTGCATTATTCTACCGCGATGTCATTGCGCGAGGCGGGTTGACCGAATAGAGCGTTTTCAAGTCAGGCGGCATCGCCTGACGGCTCGGAAAACGCGGCCAGACAGAATATGCCCCAAATAAAACCCCCGCCGGATTGCTCCGACGGGGGTTTATTATTCACTGTAACTTCAAATGCTTTCATGCCTTCCCCTAGCGCAAGCGCTAGCGGTATTACATCGCGCCGTGCGCCAGTGCCGCGAGCAGCAGGATCGCCACGATGTTGGTGATTTTAATCATCGGGTTGACCGCTGGTCCCGCCGTATCCTTATATGGATCACCCACGGTGTCGCCGGTCACGGCTGCCTTATGGGCTTCGCTGCCCTTGCCGCCATGGTGGCCGTCCTCGATATATTTCTTGGCATTGTCCCATGCGCCGCCGCCCGATGTCATCGACAAAGCAACGAAGATGCCGGAAACGATCACGCCCAGCAGCAGTGCGCCAAGCGCCGCAAAGCCCTGTGCCTGACCCGCGATTGCGGTGATGATGAAATAGACCGCAATCGGCGTCAACACGGGCAACAGCGACGGCAGGACCATCTCCTTGATCGCGGCCTTGGTGACCAGATCAACGGTGCGGGCATAGTCTGGCCGCGACGTGCCGGCCATGATGCCGGGATCATTGGCAAATTGCTCGCGCACGTCCTTGACCACATCGCCCGCCGCACGGCCAACCGCCGTCATCCCCATCGCTCCGAACAGATAGGGCAACAGCGCACCGAGCAAAAGGCCGACGATGACATAGGGATTCTCAAGGCTGAAGTTCACTTCCAATTGCGGGAAATACAGCTTGAGGTCGGTGGTGTATGCCGCGAACAGCACCAGCGCCGCCAAACCGGCTGAACCAATGGCATAGCCCTTGGTCACCGCCTTGGTGGTGTTACCAACCGCGTCCAATGCGTCGGTGCGCCCGCGCACTTCGTCGTCGAGATGGGCCATTTCGGCGATACCGCCCGCATTGTCGGTGACGGGGCCATAAGCGTCGAGCGCAACGACCATGCCCGCCAGTGCCAACATCGACGTCGCGGCAAAAGCGATGCCGATAAGCCCCGCTAGGCTGTGGGCGATGATGATACCCGCGACGATGACCAATGTCGGCAAAGCGGTTGCCTCTAGGCTGACCGCAAGGCCTTGGATGACGTTGGTCCCATGGCCGGTTTCAGACGCCTTGGCGATGGATTGGACCGGACGATAATTGGTTCCGGTATAATATTCGGTGATCCAGATGATCAGCCCGGTAATCACCAGACCCAGCATCATCGACCAGAACAGGTCCATGCCAGTGAACGCGCCTTCGCCGGTCAAACCGCCGCCGATAGAAGCATATAAATCGCCCAGAGCATAGCTTGTCGCCCACCAGATTGCGGGGATCGACAGGACGGCGGTGACAAGGAAACCCTTATACATCGCGCCCATGATGTTGCTGCCGCCACCCAAACGGACGAAATAGGTGCCGATGATTGATGTGATGATGCACACGCCGCCAACCAACAGCGGCAATGTCATCAAATTGGTCAGCAACGCCGCGTCGCTAACCCCGGTCACGAGCAGCGCAATCAGCACCATCGTTGCACCGATGGTGACGACATAGGTTTCGAACAGATCGGCCGCCATCCCGGCGCAGTCACCAACATTATCACCAACATTGTCGGCGATAACGGCGGGGTTGCGTGGGTCATCCTCGGGGATGCCGGCTTCAACCTTGCCGACCAGATCGGCACCAACGTCGGCGGCCTTGGTGAAAATACCGCCACCCAAACGCGCGAAGATAGAGATGAGCGACGCGCCAAAGGCCAGCGCGACCAGCGCGTCAACGACGGCGCGGCTCGTCGCGGCATTGCCTGCAAACTCGGTGAGGTAGTAAAAGAAGCCTGCAATGGCGAGCAGCGCGAGGCCTGCGACGAGCATGCCCGTAATCGCGCCCGCGCGGAACGCCATCGTCAAACCGTCTTGCAATCCCTTTTGCGCCGCTGCTGCGGTGCGGACGTTGGACCGGACAGAGATGTTCATCCCGATATAGCCCGTCGCGCCCGACAGGACCGCACCCAGCAAAAAGCCGATGGCCGATGTCAGTCCTAGGAAATACCCAACCAAGGCCGCGACAACGACGCCGACGACGGCGATGGTGCGGTATTGGCGGCCCAGATAGGCCTGTGCCCCCTCTTGGATTGCGCCGGCGATTTCTTGCATCTTTTCATTGCCTGCGGATGAGCGAAGCACCCACTGGCTGGTGACGATACCATAGAGCACGGCGATGAGGCCGCACGCGATGGCGATTAGAGTGATGGACATTCAGACCCCCTTTGGCTTGGTTTGCTTTGGGCGGGACGCCTAAGGGCATGTGGGCCAAAGGGCAAGCAAAAGCGTGTGCGATAGTGGGTCAGTTTGAAAATTGCGCGACCTATAACCCTCTCCCCTTGAGGGAGAGGGATGCGCAGACTTGGCGATGTCATCGCCTAGTCGCAGCTGGGAGAGGGGGTCTGGCCTCACCTCACTGCCGCAACACCCCTCTCCAAGGGTCGCTAGCCAGCGGTGCTGGCAAGCTATCCCTATCCTCTCCCTCAAGGGGAGAGGAGGGCGTGATCCGCGATTTGANNGTGTTAGGTCGTGCTACACAATAAGCCCCTCCCCTTCAGGGGAGGGGTTGGGGTGGGGTAGGGAGGCTTACTCTACGCTGATAGACCCCACCCCCGTCCCCTGAAGGGGAGGGGAGCAGAGCAGTCGCCTGCTACGCCCCTCGCAATGACAAACAAAGATTCACCTCTACCCATGCTCCCAGCCAAGCGGTCGGGAAAGGTCAGGCTCTGCCCCGTCAATCAGCATAGGATGCGCGCTTTGCCCATGCACCACCCCGATGCGGGTTGCGGCTATGGGCGGTTCAACCCCGCTTGGCAGCGTGAACAACAGCTCATAATCATCGCCCCACCGCATCGCCTGAGCGGAGAGTTCCACGTCGCCCATGATCGCGGCGGGCAGCGGAACCGCGCCGCTTTCAATGGCGATGGTGACGCCGCTCGCCCCGGCCATCCGCTGCGCATCGAGCAGCAACCCATCGGAAATATCCATCATTGCCGTGACAAAGGGCGCAAGTGCGCGTCCTTCGGATAGGCGCGGGGTGGGGCGGCGATAGCGGGCGATGGCGCCATCATCGCGCCGCGCCGCTCCGGTTTCTCCCAGATAACCCAGCATCGCGAGACCGATCTGGCCCGTCACCCACAGCGCATCGCTTGGCCGAGCGCCCGACCGCGATGGCACCGGCCTATGCGTGGCGCGACCGATGGCGGTCAGGCCAAAGGCACGGGTGTCGCCGCTCTGCACTGGCGTGGCCACCGTATCCCCGCCCAGTAATGATGTATCATAATGGGACAGCGCATCGCCCAATGCAGCCGCAAAGCGCGCGTCCCACTCGCTAGTCCCCAGCATATACCCTAGCAGCACAGCGATCGGCTCCGCGCCTTTGGCCGCGAGGTCGGACAGGTTCACCCCAACCAGCTTCCACGCGACATCTTCGGGTGCGCAGGTGGGCAAGACATGGGTGCCGATGACCAGCATGTCGTGGGTTAGAACCAGATTACCCAGCCTGTCATTGGCAAGAACTGCGCAATCGTCGTTCAGGCCGCGCGCAGCGGGGTGGCTAGCGATGCCGCGCAGCGCCGCGATAAAGTCTGCCTCGCCGCTCAGGCTCTAACATCCTTGGCAATCGCATCGAGGACGCCGTTGACAAAGCCCGCTTCGCGCCCAGCATCGAACGCCTTGGCGACATCAACATATTCGCTGATGATCGCAGGGACGGGAACGTCGGCGCGGGCGAGCAATTCATAGGTCCCTGCGCGCAGGATCGCCTTCATAGTCTTGTCGAGCCGCGCTAGCGACCAAGCCTTGGTCAATTTTGCTTCAATCGCTGCGTCGACTTCTTGCGCGCGGGCGATGGTGCCGCGTACGACATCATCAAAAAAATCGACCTCAGCTTGCGTATAAGTGGCATCGGCAAACGCTTCGTCGTCGATGGTCGCACCCAGCCGATGGTGATGAAACTCATGCAGCAATTGTGCCACGGGCGTTGCTTCCATGTCGTGCTGGAACAATGCCTGCACAGCGGCAAGCCGCGCGGCGGAGCGCGATTGTGCGCGCGAAGGGCGGGCTGCTGTGGATTTGCTCATAATCTTTGCCTTACACTCATGGCGTGTGCGGGCAATCCTTCGGCCTCGGCCAAGAGTATCGCCGCCGGACCAATCGCCGCCAGCGCCGCCGCATCAGCTGCGATAAAGCTGGTGCGTTTCATATAATCGAGCACCGACAGGCCCGACGCGAACCGCGCGCGCCGTCCGGTGGGCAGCACATGGTTCGGCCCCGCGACATAATCGCCAATCGCCTCTGGCGTCATCCGGCCAAGGAATACCGATCCGGCGTGGCGTACCGCTGCGAACAGGGCTTCTGCCGCGTCATCATCGAGCGCGATTTGCAAATGTTCTGGCGCTAAACGATTGATAAGTGGCGCTATTTCATCAAATAATGTAACGGTAATGATCGCGCCATGCTGCGCCCAACTTTGTGCTGCAACTCCGGCAAACATCGGGCAGGCACAGAGCCCAGTCACCGCCGCCGCGACCGTCTCGGCGAACGCCGCATCGTCAGTAATCAGGATCGACTGGCTGGTCGGGTCATGCTCCGCTTGGCTCAACAAATCAGCGGCGATCCAGTCGGGATCATTCTTGGCATCTGCCACCACTAGGATTTCGGATGGCCCCGCCACCATGTCGATGTCGACGACGCCGAACACTTGGCGCTTGGCCTCCGCCACCCACGCATTGCCGGGGCCAGTGATGACATCAACGGGGGCAATCGTTTCGGTGCCATAAGCGAGCGCGGCTATGGCCTGTGCCCCGCCGATGCGCCATATTTCGTCAACCCCAGCGATGAACGCCGCAGCCAGTACCGCTGGATTGATGTGACCGTCTGGTGTTGGCGTCACCATGACAATTCGGTCTACCCCCGCAACTTTTGCCGGGATGGCATTCATCAGCACCGATGATGGATAGGCGGCGCGCCCGCCGGGAACATAAACCCCCGCCGCATCCACCGCGTTCCACCGCGCCCCCATCCGCACGCCCACGGCGTCGCGTGCGTCGCGGTCCTCGGGCAGTTGCGCCACATGATAATCAAGGATGCGCTTTGCCGCCAGCTCAAGCGCGTCGCGCAACGCGGGGTCGAGCGCGACATAGGCGTCCTTCGCCTCGCTCAAACTGATCCGCCACGGCAGGCTGTGCCCGTCGAACCGCTGCGTCAGGTTGGCGACCGCCGCGTCGCCTTCGCTCCGCACGCGCGCGATAGTGGCGGCAACGTCGCTTGTCACATCGCACCCGGCTTCGCGCCGCGCACCAACCAGTGTGTCAAACTGCGCCGCAAAATCAGGCGCGGCCGTGTCCAGCCTAAGCATTCACCGCATCCCTGAACGCATCGACCAGCGCGCGCACCCGATCATTGGTTTTGAACGCGGCGCGGTTGGCGATGAGTCGTGCCGAAACCTGCGCCAAAACCTCAACCTCGACAAGCCCGTTGTCTGCCAATGTTTTACCTGACGACACCAGATCAACGATGCGGCTGGCGAGGCCGAGTTTGGGGGCTATTTCCATTGCGCCATTCAATTTGACGCATTCGGCCTGAACGCCGCGCCGCGCAAAATATCCCTTCGTCAAATTGGGATATTTGGTGGCGACACGGACATGGCTCCACGTGCGAGGGTCGTCGCTTTTGGCCAGTTCTACGGGCTCGGCGATGGAAATGCGGCAATGACCAATGCCCAAATCAACGGGGGCGTAAAGCTCGCTATAGCCAAACTCGTCGATGACATCGGAACCGACTATGCCAATCTGTGCCGCGCCATGCGCCACGAATGTCGCCACATCGAACGCGCGGACGCGGATGAGGTCAATGGCGGGGTCGCTGGTCGCAAAGCGTAGCGCGCGGTTGTCACGATCGAAAAACCCCGGCTCAGGGACAATTCCGGCGGCGTGCATCAGGGGGAGCGCCTCATCGAGGATACGCCCCTTGGGGATTGCAAAGATGAGCGGTGATGGCATGGTGCGGTGCACATAAGGATTGCCCGCCTCAAGAGCAAGCCAGACTGGAGCCCTCCCATGACTAACCCCGTCGACATTCATCACATCGGCCCTGATGTGGTCAGCGTCGCCTTTGCCAATCAAGTCGCCTATTGCCTGAATAACGGCGCGCCGATTACCGCGCGGGTGTTGGCGGCGCTCGCGGCGGTGCTGGAAAGCCGCGCTGGCGGTGCCTTTCTCGATACGATACGCGGGTGGCAGGGCGCACCGATAGCCGATGCGCTGGCTTTGCGCGTGGCGGGCGGGTTGCACGCGCTGCATCTGGCGGGCGCCGCGCCAGATCTAGCGCCACTCTATGCGGGTGCAGGCGGTGATGACGCGGCGATTATCGCGGACGTGATTGCCCGGCACGAGGCGGCGTTGATGCCGTGGCTGGACGGCCCGCCGCAAACCAACGAGGCGGGGCGGTCTTCCAATTATATCGCAGCGATGCTGTGGTTGGCGGAACGGGGATTGGCCCCGCATTTCGATTGCATCGAAATTGGGTCGAGCGCCGGGATCAACCTGATGATTGACCGCTATCATTATGATTTGGGCGGCGTGCAGATTGGTCCGGCCGATGCCGTGATGCGCTTTACACCCGAATGGCGCGGCCCTCCGCCGCACGATATGCCTTTCAGTTTTGCCGGGCTGCGCGGCTCTGACATCGCGCCGGTTGACCTGACCGACCCGGCGCAGGCGCTGCGGCTACGGGCCTATATCTGGCCCGAACATCATGTGCGCTTTGCACGGATGGACACCGCGATTGCGCTGGCAGGAGAGCAAAAGCCCGACCTTGTGGCGATGAACGCCGCCGATTTTGTCGAGGCGCAGCTTGCTAAGCCCCAAGCGGCTGGAACGACGCGGGTTTTGATGCACTCTATTGTCTGGCAATATGTCCCCGTCGATCAGCGCGGCCGGGTGACGACGGCGATGGAAGCGGCTGGCGCGCGTGCCACCGCCGCCCGCCCGCTGGCCTGGGTAGCGCTGGAGGCTAATCGCACCGTCCATCATCACGAACTGGTGGTGCGATATTGGAACGGCGGTGATGGCGATGGCGCATCACATATGCTCGCCCATGCCCATGCCCACGGCGCGTGGGTTGAGTGGTTGGGTTAGGTCCTGTTGACACTCAAAGAGGATGCTCTGCGAAAAAGCCGCGCATAGCGGCGTTGACCGCGTCGGGTGCTTCCCACGGCACAAAATGGCCGCAACCATATATGGGGACGATGGTGGCATGCGGCACCAATTGCTCGATCCCGTCGATGTTGCACGGCGGCAGCGCCAGATCATCCATCGCCCAGATGATCAATGTCGGCGTCATCAGCTTGGGGAAATCGGCGGCAGTCATCGCGGGCAGTTCAACATCCTCGTCCATCGCGGGAACATTGATCGCGGCGGCGCGGTACCAATTGAGCATCCCGAAGCTTGCGTCGCGGTCCTGCCAGTCGGCGAGCAGCGCATCACGTTCCTCTGGCTCCATCGCCGATGGCCGGTCCCATTTCACCACCTTTAGCAATATGCCGACCAAGCCATGCTCACGCACCAACGCATCATTGGCGGGGTCGCGGAATGCGCGCATATATTGGCTCGATGCACGTTGATGCATATCGGTGATGAGCAGTCGCTGGAATATATAGGGGTGCGGCGCATTGGCGATGATGACGCGGGTCACGCGGCCCGCCCAAGCGGGGTTGGGCGCACCCACTTGGCCGTTCAGTGCAATGCTCCACGCAATCGCACCGCCCCAATCATGCCCGGCAATGGTGAAATTGGTGATGCCCAGCGCATCGGCAATCGCGAAAATATCGGCGGTCAATTTGTCGGCGGTATAGGCCTCGACCTCCTGTGGTTTGGATGAACCGCGATAGCCGCGCTGATCGGGCGCGATGCAGTAAAAACTGTCGGACAGCGCCGCCACCTGGTGCCGCCATGTCCGGTGCGATTCGGGAAAGCCATGCAGGAAAATGATCGGCGGATTAGCGGGGTCGCCCGCCGTCCACACGTCAAGCTCGACACCTGTCGAAAGCGCAAGGCGGCGTTGCATCTCTGTCATCGACATTCTCCCGGAGCTGTAGCGCGGATGGCCATGGCATGGACACGCCTGCCGACTATATCACCCAATGCGGTGTTGACCATCCGCTGGCGGTTGACGCGCGATTGACCCGCAAAAGCGTCGCTTTCCACCTCGATACTGAAATGGCTCTCCCCAGACCCATCGTCGCCTGCATGGCCATGATGTTTTGCACTGTCGTTAGTGACGCATAAGCGGGTGGGAGCGAACGCGGCGGTCAACAGCGTTTCAATTTCGATTTGGATCGAAGGCATTTCAATTTTCCGTTCGTGCTGAGCTTGTCGAAGCACTGTCTTGCCCTTTAATTAGAGTAGTGAAAAGGGAATCCCCTCGACAAGCTCAGGGCGAACGGTAATATTTTGACAGACGGCACACTTCCACCCCGCAACCGTTTTCACGGTAGGCACCCCGGCAGGCGCCCATGTTCGGCAGGCGGGTGCACCGAGCGCGGCGAGTTTCGCGTTCCCGGCACCTATCGTCCCGGCTTTGACGGGCCGGGCGATTATCGCTGGATGTGCCTCGATCATGTCCGTGACTATAATGCCGCCTATGATTATTTTTCCGGTATGAGCGCCGATGATGTCGCGGCGGCGCACGATCTCTATGGCGGGTGGGCGAATGAGACGCGCGCCTTTGCTGCGACGGGGGCCGATGCGCCGCCCAAATGGTCTGACTTTCGTGACCCGATGGATGCGCTGGGCGCGCGCTTCAAACATGCGCGGCAGCGCGCAGATGACCGCGCAGCGGGGATCAGCCCACAGCGAAGCGCGGCATATCGCACGCTTGGCCTGTCACCGGGCGCAGACCGCCGCGCCATCCGTAGCGCTTATTCAGCATTGGTCCGCAAATATCACCCCGACCGTAATGGCGGCGACCGCAGCCATGAGAAAAAACTGCAATCTGTGGTCGAAGCGTATAAGCGTTTGCGTGAAACGTGATGGAGTCACCTTCGATGACTGATTTATCCGCCCGCCGTATCCAGACCGTCCGCGACCATATGGCGATGGAAGTGACGCATGACTGGGACGGGGTGATTGCGACCTTTGCCCACCCGCGCTACGAATTACTCGGCCCCGGCACGGTGTTCGATGGTGAAGAGGCTGTGCGTGGTTATTTCGCGGCGTCGCGCACGCCTTTCCCCGATCAGGCGAACGAAATTATCGCCATCGCTGCCGATGGTGACATTGTGCTGGTCGAGTTCTGGCTGACCGGAACGCATCTAGGACCGCTGAAATTGCCCGACCGCGTGGTCGAGGCTACAGGACGCAGTTTCCGCATCCGCATGGCCGGGACGTTCGAGTTCGCACCGGGTAGCGACAAAATCATCTGCGAACGCCCCTATTATGACCAATCGGCGGTGCTCAAAGCACTGGGGCTGGCTTAAGTCGCCGCCATTTCCGCCAATTTGCGCACACTGTTCATGTTGCGGCCGGTGCGGTCCTCTTTACTAGGAATCTTGAGCTTGGTGAAACGGATGCCGTCGCCATAATCGACGTGCAGTTCGCGCGTCCCCAGCGCCAGCACCTCTCCGTTGATGTCGCGGCACTGTGCAATCAGATCGGGCGCGGGTGGGTTATCCATGAAAAACACCAAGTGCCGACTGCCATGGGCCTGCGCAAAGGGGTTGGCGGCGACAATCGCGGCCAGCTCCGCGCCGGTACGGACCAGCACTGGCACGCGTTTGCCCGCATGGCTTTCCAGTCGTGCTTCGAGCGCCGCCTTGACCTCGGCCTCGCATCCGTCCGTATCAAACAAGACATTGCCGCTGGCGATGAAGGTGCGGACGTTGGCCCAGCCCAATGCTGTGCACATTGCACGCAGGTCCGCCATAGCCAGCTTGCCCGTGCCGCCGACGTTGACCGCGCGGAGCAGGGCGACATAACTTGTCATCCTTCGGTCAGCGCCTGTAACTGGTCGGCCACGTCGCTCATTTTTTTGCCCCGACCAGTGCGAACGCTGCGCCTTTCCGGTCAAGTGTATTCACGCTGAAATCGCCATGTTTGTTTGCCATCATCTTATCCTTTCATGTCGAGAATGGGCGCGAAGCCGCCCAAGACCATGCGTTTGCCAGCGACCGTATCGCCAAAATCATATTCTTCGAAACGCGGGTCGGCTATTGCCGCAGAGTTACCAATATCGCGCGCCTCCTTGGATGGCCATATGATCCAGGATAATACGACATCCTCTCCCTCCTCGGCTTTGACCGCCATGAAGAAATCGGTGTGCTCCCCCTTGGGCAGGTCAACGCCCCAATTCTCCACAACCTGAAGCGCTCCATGCTCGATGAAAATCGGTGCAGCGAACCTCGCCATCGCTTCATACTCCACCCGCTTGCCCGCTTTCACGGGGATGATAAATCCGTCGATATAGGTCATGCTCTTTCTCCTTGCGATTGATCCGTCCAGAACAGGCGTTCGAGGTGCGCGCGCATAGCGGCGTTCTGGGTCGCGTTTTGCGCGACCTTGGCTTCGGGGTTCGCCTCGCTTTCCTCGCGGCCGAACAACAGCTCGAAATAGCGCCGCAGGTGGACCAGACTCTCGACCGCAAAGTCTGCGTCATCCTTGGCCTTGGCGATGACGAACGCGCCTTGCAACACGCACTGGATATGCATGGCCAGACTGTGCGCGGTCACACCATCCGGCGCGCCATAGGCCGCGATTGCCGCCGCCAAGTCGGCCTCCAGCGCCGCTGCATTGCCTGATATGCTGGCGTAACAGGCATCGCGGATCGCGGGGGATGAGCGGAAAACTTCCTGCGCCATCGTTCCGGCCAAACAGGTGAATTGCGCAGTCGATCCGCCGATCAGCCACGCACGAAACGCGATATAGCCGAGGATGCGATCGAGCGGGTCGGCGTGGTTATGATAAGGCGCGCCCTCGAAAATTCGTGCGGTGGTCACCGACCAATGCGCCGCCGCCGCGACACCAAGCGCTTGCTTGGTCGCGAAATGATGGAAAAACGCGCCCTTGGTCACACCCGCCGCCGCGCACAGTTCGTCAACGGATGTAGCGCCATAGCCCTGTTCGCGGATGATCCGCAGCGCTGCATCGAGCAACTTGATCCGTGCCGAGACTGCCCGCGAGCGCGCTTTATGGGGGGAGGGGAGGGGCGCAGGACTCGCGGGCATAGAGAAACATACCAATTGGTATGTTTATGTCAATAGTGAGTGAGGCAGCCGGCCAGCGGCGACCTCACCCTTTTGCAATCAGCGTGCGCCAGCGGCCTTGGATGCCCCGACAACCTTAGCAAAATCGCCTTCGGGATCGCCTGTCAACAACGTCGGCTGAAAGCGAATTTCCTCAATGTCGGTGACGCCAGCTTGGTTCAGCCAAAAGCTCATATAGGTCGAGTGATGATCAACGCCGTATGCGGGCGAAGGGGCTGCGGGTGAGAATGCACCGCTGGTCAGGACGAGCGTCGCTTTCTTGCCCTTGAGTAGACCGAAATATCCGGTTTCTGGGACAAGGCCGAACAGGATGCCGGGCTGATGGATGATGTCGATATAGTGTTTGAGCGGGTAAGGGATGCCGCCATTCCACATCGGCACGGCAAACAGATAATGGTCCGCTTCCGCAAAGCGATTGGCGATGCCTGAGATTTCGTCCCACGCGGTTTTTTGCACAGCATCGTGCGCTTGGCCTGTGAAAATCGCAATTTTGGCATTGACCTTGTTGCCGTCAAATTTGGGCAGGCGCTCTTGCCAGACGTCGATAACATCGACGTCGAGGTTCGGATTTTTGGCTTTAAGCGCTTCGAGATAGGCGTCCGCAATCGCGACCGATTTTGAATCAGGGCGCGGCGATGCTTTAACATATAACAGTTTTGTCACAGATATTTTCCTTTTGAAGATGTGAGGATTTTCGCGGTTAAAATCATTGCCCGGCGAACATTGCTTTGATTTCGCGCGCCACTGCTGGTGTATTTTCATCGAGCACGAAGTGCCCGGCATCGAGCCAAACCAGCTTCGCTTGTGGTAAATCCCGCTGAAATGCTTCGGCGCCTGCGGGGATGAAGAAGGGATCGTTCCGGCCCCAGATGATCAACGTTCTTGGTTGATGCGCGCGAAACGCCGTATGCCAGCTGTCATAAGCGCCAACATTGGTCTTGTAATTTTCCAGCAGATCAAGCTGATAGGCGTCGGTGCCGGGGCGGTCGAGCAGCGCCTAGTCATAGGTCCAATTGTCGGGGCTGATCGCTTCGGGGATTTGCGCTCCGACCGTATATTGAAACTGCGTTGTCCCAGCGGCAAGGAAACCGCGTGCAGCGGCTTCGGTCGCTTCGTTACGTTGTTCCCATAGGGGGAGGAAAATCTGTTTCGGCATATCGCCGACACCCTCAAGATAGGCATTGGCATTTTGGACAATCAGCCCCGTCACTTGATTTGGGCGCTCGCTGAAAATGCGAAAGCCCACCGGACCACCATAATCTTGCATGTAAAGAGCATAGGATGTCAGACCCAGCTGATCGATCAGGCCCGTGACGTGCGTGGTCAAATTGTCGAAACTATAGTCGAACTCGCTCGCTGATGGGGCATCAGACTGGCCAAAGCCGATATAATCGGGCGCGATGACATGGAATCTATCAGCGAGTGCAGGGATAAGGTCGCGGTACATATGCGAACTGCTGGGAAAACCATGCAGCAGGATGATCGTTGGCGCGGCGGGGTCGCCCGCTTCGCGGTAAAAGACACGGCGGCCACCGACCGTGGCAAAATGATATGTTGTAGCGAGATGAGTCTGCGACATGGTGGTGACTTCCTGCGGCTGAGCAATTGAGGAGGTTGATATGGTTGCGGCGACAAGCGCAGCTGCGAGTGAGGCGAAGAGGATGGTTGGGCGGGGCATGTGAATCCTTTGTAACCTTTATTATTGAATTTAATAAGTGTCCGCTGCTTTGACACCTGTCAACAATTATTTTATAAGTTATGCCTCATCGGGTTAAGCCACCCACCGAACGATGCTTGGAAACGCTATGAAAGCTGAGATTTCGCACGAATTCAGGAACGGGATGCCCTTTCTTGGCGGCAGCCTGTGGATCGACTTCGTCAACACGCGCTTCGTGTTAAATGGCGAATCGGTGGATTTTTTGCGCGATGAAGCGACATTGGCGCGGTGGGCACACGAAGCCGCTATTCCGCTGTGCGAAGACTTGCTTGCGGACGAACTGATCGATGCGCGGATTTTGCGCGACTGCCTTGGCCAGGCGTTTGCGCTGCTGTCAGCAGCCAAGCCGCTTACGGATGCGATATTTGAAACGGTAAACGGGTTTCTCTATAAAATGGCCATCCATTTACAGCTGTCGCGCGTCGATGATTGCGCCGCACTCCATGATTTTGAGACGGTGAAGGGGCCGAAACTGGCGGTACGGATTGCCACAGATTTTGCGCGCTTCACCGCGAATTACGAAGCGTCACGGTTGAAGCATTGCGACAATCCGGCATGCGCGATGATATTCTATGATCGGGGCAAAAACATGCGGCGGCGGTGGTGCTCAACGTCGATTTGCGGTAATCGCGACAAGGTCGCCAACTATCGCGCCCGGCAATCGAAGGCGGGGATTACGGCGAAACGCGTGACAACGCCTGATTAGTCTGCCTGCCTTTTGATCCGCGCTTTCCTACAGGCTTATTGCCGTGGTATTATGCGATCTGTTTCACGACTCCGGATCTTTCCTTGTCATTGCGAGGAGGGCAAAGCCCGACGCGGCAATCCAGTCTATGTCAGCGTTTCTGGCTTGCCGCTCTACCTGACGGCGGCTCGCAATGGCGAGGGTGAAAGCAACAGGTGTGTATCGTTGATAGCACAGCTCTGTAAGGCGCAGGCGGCCGTTGTTTCCCCGCTGCGTCGTGTCAATCAAGCCGGCAAATCCTCCCCCCTATAGGCGGGAGCGCGAGACGTGGCGAGGCGGGATTTGGTTCGGACGAGACGGTGGGGTGTCTATATGGGCGGTTACACCCCTCCACCATCCGGCAGCTGACGCCTTGGATGGCCCCCCTCCCCCGAAAGGGGAGGATTTTTCAAGAAATCACCGAAATGAGCCGTTCCTTGGTGTCTACTTTGTCTACTTTGGCCGAGCACCACCTCGCTCAGCTTGTGATAAAACAGGATCGCCGTGTTGCGGTTCACACCCGAAATCTTAGCCGCCGCACGAGCCGCCACACCCCCACAGAATGGCACAATATTAACCCGTCGTTGACCTCAGAAAGCAGGCGACCGCTGTATAAGTGCCGAAAGAGCGCCCTCCGGTCACTGCCTCGGAGCCGGAGCAGACCCAGGCGTGGGCGGCCATTTGCTTGCTGTCATCGTCAAGTCTAACACCTAAGTGGATAGACGCGGGAACTTTCAGCATGCGGCACAGAACGGCTGCGACAAACGCCTGTGGCAGGCAGTCTGAACGAAACGGGGCAATACGCGCGGCCCGAAGGATGGCACAGCGCACTTTGCGCGCATTTACAGCCTGTGCTTTGTCGGCAATCGGCACCCAGGCGACTGCGCCAATCGGCACACCGAGCAATGGTGCTAAGCGGCGAAACGGCAGCACCCGAAGCAATGCAGCGGCGAACCCGAGTAAGCACCATGCGACAAACAGAAGGGCTTTATCCTGTACCGGCATGCGCATGAAACCGCCGATCATCCGCATGCGGGAGCGGCAGGATAATGGGGGCGGGACAACATGGTCAGATGATAGAATGATTACTTATCAAAGACAATCTTGGCCCTTGTCATTTCAACCGTATAACCGCAATCTCGGGGCATAATGACCGAGCAAAAATTACCTTCGCTACTACAGCACCCTGCGCAACTTCTCGAAATGTCCCAGCGGCTGATCGCAAATGGACAGACGGGTCAAGCCGTCACTCTGGCCCATAGCGCGATCCGCCATAGCGGCGGGACCGGCGTTCTTCAGGCAATCGGTAAGGAAATCCTGTCACGCGGGATCGCCGGATTCCACGGCCCCATGCTACGTGACGATATGCGCAATGCGGCCTACGCCGCAGGCATCGTCGCCTTTGCACCGGGGCGTATCGCATTAGACATCGGCACTGGCACGGGTTTGCTAGCCATGCTGGCTGCGCGTGCAGGCGCACGGCATGTCTATGCCTGTGAGCTCGATCAGCGCCTTGCTATCACCGCGCGCGCGATCATTGCTGCCAACGGCCTTGCCGATCGCATCACTATATTGCCGATCCATTCAGGCAAGCTTGATCGTGATCGGGATGTTGCGGGGGGAGTTGACCTCGTTATCTCCGAGATTTTCAGCGATAACTTGCTGGGCGAGGGGGCTTTGCCCTCGCTCGAAGATGCCCGCAATCGCCTGTGTCTGCCGGGCGCCCGGTTCCTGCCCGCTTCGGCCGCAATCCGAGTTGCATTGGTCGGGAGCGACTTGAAAGGTCCGGCGGCCAGATTCAGCCCGATAGGCTCGGTCGAGGGATTCGACCTGTCTTTGCTCAACCAGCACATTTCGCACCGCAAGCGGTTTGTGTTGAATGCGAGTGATCTCGAACTCCGTAGCGACGCCGCTAATCTTTTTGCGTTCGATTTCGCCGATGCCCATGCTGCAACCGCTGAGACTAGCATTATTCTGCAGTCACGCGGTGGCTCGGTGAGCGGTGTCGCCCAGTGGATCCAGTTCGAGACTGGGGCCGGCCATTTCTATGAAAACGCGCCAAACAGCGGTGCCGAAGCGCATTGGCGATTGATGCACTACGCCTTTGACGAACCAATCGATACGCGGCCAGGGCAATCTGTCACTGTCCACGCTTGGCGCAACGAGAAGACCTTGCTTGTCTGGGGCGACTAAACGCGGTCGGGGTGACTATTTTGGAAGAGTTCGTTCAGGCTCAAAGCGGTCGCGCGAGCGGATCTCCGGAATATTCAGGCTGCGTCAACACCCATCCGGCATAGACCCTGCGCGGCCCGCCTTTGGTAACAAGTGTCACTCTGTGCTCGATCTCCGGGTTAACTGCAAAGACCATGATCGAGCCGGGTTGCTCATGCTTGAAACAGTGAAAGGGCAGTGCCTCACCTTTGCGGCGCATCTCAAACACGCCACCGGTAAAGCCTTGGTCCGACATGTTGACCACCAGCCCGAGCTTGCGATGATCACCTACCATGTCATCATGCCAGTCCAGCGCATCACGACGATTAGCCCGGGTCTGGGCCAAGCGGCCCACTGTTGCCCGCAACGGAGTCAAGCCCGTAGCCGTTTCCAGCCAGTCCAGAAGGTCGATGCGACCAAGGAGCAGGCTGACGGTCGCGCCGACCCGCTGCGGCGCTTCGATCTCACGCGTACCGACACGCTCAATAAAATCTTCGACATAGGGCGCTGCTGATGCTCTTGCCACCAGCTTTGCCAGAAGCTCCGGTTCTAAAACGCCGTCAAACAGTAGCGACGACTGTTTTTCAAACCGCGCGCGATATTGCGCGGGGTCAGCATGGATTTGGGTCTTGTTGGCTGAAATAGTAAATGGCGGCATGAGTTCGATTTAACAAAAGACGCGTGCGGATACCAGACGCTCGATTGTGAAAATCATCGCAACTTTTCAAAGACGAACTGATCGGCCCCTCTCGATTCGAGCAAAGCATCGTCTGGGCCAAAAAACGCCCCTAAATGAGGTCGCATCCCGGACACTTCGAGCGGGCGATACCGCTTCGCTATTTTGCTGTCGGAGAAATGGAAATTACTCCCCCAGATGAAAAGCAACCCGCCGGACCGAATGGTCCGGTCGAGCGCCACAATGGCGGCTTCGTATTTCGCGAACGAAAAAATTTCGCTGCACGATTTTGGTCGCTCTGCGTCAAGTTGGCCATGGCGAAGCACCGAAAGGCAAAAAACGGCGTCGTAATACCCTTCAACCGCAGGAGGTTGGCCCGCGACAGTGAATGTAATAGCGCGGCACTTCAGCTTCACTGCCCTACGTCGTGCAATCGCGATACTGCGTGGATTGATGTCTATTGCGTCGATCTCGGCATTCGGCAAATAGCGCGCTAACGATATCGGTTCTTCGCCAGTCGAACAGCCATAGGATAGCAGGCGAACATCGCCCTTTCCGGCGAGCCTTTGCCGCGCAAAATCAAATAGCGCCGGATGCCGGTCAAACCCCGTGGTGGGATAGGGTTGGAGCAAGGGTTCAGCCTGATGGCGCTGAAGACGGTGAATGGCCCGTGCTTCGGGCATCACGATCCGCCTGATTAACCGCAATATCGCCCGCAGCACGGGGAATCGGATGAGGCGGCGGTTTGATGGGATGCGGGCGGTCATCTGACTTTCTTTGCAATCATTGCCTGCACCATTTTCACTCCGCATTTGCTTTTTCAGCCTGATAAATGGAATGATGGTGCAATGACAACGCTCTTCGGCTTCGGCCAAGCCATCGACACGACCCTTGCGGTGCCAGGTGCTATTGTTGGCAATAGCGTCGCCATGGCGAAGGACTATATCAGGATTCGCATGGCAGCTGAAGCAGCGAATGAAGATGCGCCGCTCTATACGCGTCATGACGATGCGCTGGTGTTTAACGCCCCCAATATCGCTACCTATCGGTGCGAGCCGAACCATATAGAAGTTTCTCCCTGCCCTAGAGCGGATGCGGAATGGGTTATCGGTCTGCTGCTCGCCACCGCGCTTCCGGCAACGTTATGGATGCAAGGGAAGTTCGTTCTGCACGCGGCTGGCATTGTCCCGAAAGGGTCGAACCACGCAATCGCCATTGCTGGGCCAAACGGCGCGGGCAAGTCGCACTTGGCGGCACAGTTGCTGGAGCAAGGTGCGTGCCTTCTGGGAGACGATAGCCTTGCGCTCGAAGTGACCGATGCGGGAATAAGTGCGAGCGGCATGCCCGGCGGCATTCATACAAGGATCGGCCACAGCGAGAAACGCCGCTTCGAGCCCGTTGCGCCAGACCGCTCGGTCGTTTCTGCGCCGCTCGGGGCGATCATCGTGCTGGGGTGCTGTGCAGGGGAGTTCGAGAGCGTAGCACTGAACAAGTTGGTCGCCGTAGAACAGATCATCGCCAATCAACACCGGCCACGTATACCCGCAGCCCTAGCGCGGCTTGGCCCCGTTTTGGCGCAAGCCGCCGCGATTGCAGAGCAAGTCCCGGTCAACATATGGCGACGGCGCAATGACCAAATAGCGCTCTCACCATCGGAACATAAAGCCTTGATGGCGATGATGCGTTAAGGCATCTCCGCTCGCAGATCAAAGGCCACGCAGATCCGTTTTTCCCCGGTGCCGTGCGGATAGGTACGGTGATAGCATTGTGAGGGGAAGGTCATCATCATCCCCTCGTGCGGGCGGACAAGATGCTCGCCAAAGACCGCCGCACCATCTGGCCCGGCCAGATCATCGGGCAGGCCAAAACCAAGACAGCCGTCCTTGGTAGTGCCGTTTGCTATCGAGTCCGGGATGCGCACATAATAGACACCACTAAGCCAGCCAAATTGGTGGACGTGCCAAGTTTCGAAGCCCTCGCTCTCGGTAATCACGCACCAATTGCGCAAATTGGCTGATTGCGGCGCGGCGGCGGCCCAGGGGTGGTCTGATCGGCTGATGTGCAAGACCCGTTTTTCAAGTGTCGCGATGATTTTCCCAATCAACGCCTTGAACAGCGGGGTGTCGGACCGCGCCGGGTTTTCGATACGCCAGGTCAGTGCCGAGGCGCTGCCATAGCGTTCATATCGCATCCCCGGATGGCTCAGCAATTCGGTGGCCAGCGCAGTGTTGAACGCCTCAATTGTATCCCAGCCCGGCGGCGGAGAAAGGTCTTCCGCGCTGTGAAAGGCATCAAAACCGTCGCTCACCCTTGCTGCTGCGATATCGCCAGCCCGCGCATAAGCGAGAGACTGGGCTCCGAACAACCGGGCGTGGTTAGCGCCCTTTGCCAGCAAATCTTCGCTAAGCGATAGTACCGCTTCGGGCCGATCAGCAGCCAGTTCAATCGCCGCGATGCGCTTACAGGCATCGCGATTATGGGGGTCAAGTGACAGAGATTGGGTAAGCGTTACCAGCGCCTTGCCTGGTTTCTCCAACCTAGTCTCGCATTTCCCGCGCGCCGCCAGCGCGCTGGCGCTCTCAATGTCGCTTTGCGCCAAGTGCAGCGCGCGCTCCGCCGCCGCGTGCGCCAGCAGGTCATCATCAGGGGTCTCGGCCGAAAGATAGGCGTGGGCCAAGGTCAACGCGCCGCGAAAATCGAGCGGTTCGCTAGCTGTGAGGACGTCAACCACTTCGGCGAAAGCCTCTTCCAGCATCAGCAGGCGGCAAAGACGTTCGCGCGTTTGTGGGGACGGCAATCGCCGGTATGCGGCGTTTAACAGGTCGAGCTCTTGGCCCGAGGTCAGCGCCTTTTCCGAATCTGGGCGGATCAATAATGGGGTCGCCGACACCAAATCAATTCCAAAAAGGGAGGTAAGCCATTATAACCATGATAGGAAGTAAATGGTCGCGAAAAAAAGTTTCCGCAAGAGTTTTGACAGACTATATTTTCTGTCATAGGATTGGTCGATTGAGGATAGGGATTTAGAGCCATGACCGAAGCGTCCGATACGAACAAGGCGAAGCAAATATGGGTAGAGCCCGAAATCCGCGAGCTTGATGTGATGGAAACATTTGCGTTTCCGGGTGTCGGAGCCGACGTCGGTGGTAACCCCTCTCCCGATTGCCAGCTGTCCTAAGTTAGCGATTTTCTACGGCGCGCTGGCTGTGCCCAAAGTAATGGGCCTAGAGTAAGGCGATATCGGTTGGCGAGCCGTCGAGTTCCAATTCGGCGATCCGATTATAGGCGCGATCGAGGATAACCACACCGCCGTTTAGAGAATGACGCGTTTCGCGCGGCCCGAATAACGACATACCAACGATGATCCGGTCATCACTGATGGCAAGCCCGCGGGTCAGCATGTCATCGCTAATCGCGATCTTGCGGCCATCAGAGGTCAGCAGCTGACCAGCTTTTGAGCCGCAATGCCACAGCACCCCATGATCGTCCTCGACGATATCGTGGCACCAGTATCCGTCGAGCATATGAATCGAAATAACATTCCAGTCGGAATCAAGCCAAGCAAGTTCGCTGACTTTCTCGGGCAGGGCCTTGCCGTTGTGGCGCATCACCGCGATCTGTGATCCGACCTTTGCGATTGTATTTAGATGAAGATACGCTCCAGTTCGGGAGTTCGAGCAAGCGACCGGAAAGGGGTGTTTCACATCGACCAGTTCGCCGCCAAGTGTATAGCGCCGGATCGCCTGATTAAAGGTATCGACCACGCAAAGCAGCCCGTCGATCACCCTGACCTGGTGGCAATTTGTGTGGAGTCCCGTCACCAACACCGCTGGGTTGGCGAGACGCCCGTCGACGAGGTCAATCCGTATGATCCGCCCGAGATCGACACTGCGATCACGCAGTCCGCAATTCTCGTACAGGTAAAAACTGTCACCGTGACGACATATGCCAAAGAACCAGCCGTGAATGGCGGTGCAAACCCGATCCTCCGCCACTGCAAAAACGCCGCGATGCGATGCGACCAGCCAAGTATAAGCGCCAAGGTCCGGCTCGGCGATACGCACCAGATCGCGTTCATAGGCATCACGGGCCAGCGCCATCTTGATGGCACGCCGCGTGTCGAGATCAAAGGGCTCCTGCATGTCGCAACTCATAACGCTTTGCGATGTTGGTTCAACCCGTCAAATCGGATAGGGCCACAATATGGCTGAAACAGAACCACGCTCAAGCGGCATCTACGGCCTTTTCTGCCTCGATGGAGCGCCTGTTGCGACGAAAGATGCACGCGCGTTGGGCATGGTGCCGCCGCAGGCGAGCTCCGGCTGGTTGATTGAGGGGCATGATCCACATGCTCCCGCTGCCATCCACCGTCACGCCGACGCACGCGGCTTCACACTATTGGTCGGAGAAGTCACCGATACCGAAGATATTGCGGCCCGGCTTGGCTTGGTGCGCGGGACACCGACAGCGCGCATTGCGCGAGCCGCGCTGGAATGGTTCGGATCGGATACACCCGCCGAACTGCTTGGTGAATGGTCGCTGCTGCACCGTTCAGCCGAAGGGCGGTTGACGTTGATGGTCGGCCCTGCCCGGCGTGATCGGATGCATTATTCGGTGGTTGGCGCGCGTGTTGCGGTCGCACCGGACCTGTTTCGGCTGGCGCGGGTCGGCTGGATCGGCAGCGAAGTTGACGAGGCCGGACTGCTGTTCGGTTGGGGAAACGGCCATGTGCGCGAAAGCCGGGGTGATCGGACGATGCTGACCCGCGTGCGCCAGATCGAGCCTGGGACCAGCGTCGTGATCGACGCCGATGGCAGGGTCACATCGACATTCGCTGCTGTGCTCGCCCCGCAACCGCGCTGGAAGGGAACCTTCGCCGATGCTCTTGCCGAGAGCGAGTCTTTGCTGCGTCAGATCATGCACGAGCGGATGGCAGGAACTTCGCGCCCGGCAGTGCTGCTAAGCGGTGGCCTTGATTCTTCGTTATTGGCATGGCTAGCGGCGGAGGAGCGTGGCGACAATCAGGCTATATTCTCGCTCACTTCGGTATCGCCTGCTGGCAGCGGACTGGACGACGAAACAGGCTTCGCAACACAGGTCGCCGATCATCTCGGGATTCGCTGCGCCCCGGTTACGCCTGAGCTTTCCGCCAATTTCTATCGCCCATCCGAGGCAATCTTATCTGGGGCGAGCGGCCCGCTATTATCAAATCGGCATTGCCTGACCGAAGCGTTTCAAAAAGCTGCAAAGACGGGCGGGGCGACCATGCTGGTCAACGGCACCTATGGCGAAATGACCGCGACCGCGCGCTTGCCTACTACGGGATTGGCCTATCGGTTTCGCGAAGTCGCCGCGCAAATCTACCACAGACTGCGTAGGGAAGATTCAAGCAAGGCAGGGATATATCCGTTTCACGTCAAAATTGCTCCGCACCGACTTTCCAAACTACCCGAGCCGATACAGGCTGCCATACAACAACCTAGCGCACCGTTGCTGCTCGTGCCGAAGCGGACAGGTCTGCTCGGGTATCTTCCCGGCGCTGCGAAATCACTGGCCCAGCCCAACGAGTTTTATCCCGGCGCGCTGCGGATGGATTTCCCCTATCGCGACATGCGGCTCTATCGCCTGTTCGCAGGCTTCCCGGTATCTATGCTGCTCGAAGGCGGAAGCGACAGACCAGTGGTCCGCGCCATGCTCGAAGGATGACTTCCCGATACGATCCGCCTGCGCCGCCAAGGCATGCCAGCCGAACCGGATCGTTTTCAACGAATGCAGCGCCAAGCTGCCGCCGCGCGTGAGCGCATAGCAGACTTTCGAAAGGCAGAGCTTGACGATTGGATCGATCTCGACTGGCTCGACTTGGCGCTGTTCCGCGTGCAAAAGCAGGGTGCCGCAAGCAATAGTGATTCAAACGAGGTCCAACTGACTGCGATTGCCGCCGAGTTCTTGTGCTGGTGGAGGAGCCGAAACTAAAACGCTGCCCTGCGCAATTCTCCAGCCAGCCAGTCGTTCATCCGTACATCGACCACCAAGTGGATGCGGTCACTCGTCCCGCGATTAACCACAGAATGCGGGTCTGAAAGGCGCAAGTACCACCATTCGCCCGGCTGCATCACCACAGCACGCTTATTGACGAGGAACGCGACCTCTGGGTTGGTGGTGAGCGGCAAGTGCAACCGCGCATAACCATATTCGGCTGCAAGGTCGTGGTCGCGATGTTCGCGGATTTCGGAGGCTGGGCCAAGCCGCATCAGCCGCACCGCATCGAGTTCACAACATAATGTTTTCAGCGCAGCGCGAATCGCTGGACAGGCGGCCAGGTGCTCGGTCTCGACCCAGTCGGTGCATCCGGGCGGCGATGTAATTTGCATAATCGGGTGCGCCGCCCCGGCCGGCGCGCGCAGTGGCACCACGCTCCAATCGCCGCTATAGTTATCGGGAACAAAATGTCGGATCCAAGCTGCGGCAGGAAGCGCAGTGACTTCGGACAAGAGCGGTGCCAAATCGCAACCGAAGGGCAAACGAATCCGGTCCGGGAGAGCGGCCAGAGTGAAATTAAAAATCGGTTGCGCATGCTGCATGGTGCTGGAATTTTCCATTTTAATCGGCCAAGGTAACACAAATGCCCACGCAAACAATCCGACTGAGGAATGATGGATTTGGTCGAGCCGCAATTGGTAATTTCGCTTCCGCTTGAATTGCATCCCTTCGTTGCACTGGTGTTGAATGAACCGACATTACAGCTGCGCCTTGGATCGATTGCCGTACCGGAAGCCTTTGTTGCCGAGGCGATCAAGGTTGCTGCCGAACGCAAGGTGGCACTCGATCCGGTCATCATGAGAGGTGTTTTGCGCCCCGATCCGCTCGGGCTTGGTCGCTTCATTGGCGCGCCGATTGAATGTGCCACGTGGCCGCCAGCCGGTTGGCTCCCGACCCGCTCTGTCCCGACTGCTGGGGCACCTGCCTTCGACTGGCTGTGGATTGGCGCGCGGCGCCTAACTATGCCATTTATGGAGGGCGAAGTTCGCCGTGCCGGGGCACTGCCGTTCAACTGGCTGTTCCGTATTCGCACGAGCCTTGAAACCTTGGTTGACGGGGCTGGGAGCGAACCGGAACTTCCTCTGCAGGGGTTGATCTTCCACATGTCGCGCTGCGGCTCGACACTGCTGGCCCAAATGCTTGCCGCCGTGCCTAGCAATGCGGTCTCTTCCGAGCCCGAACCGCTCGATGGCGTGGTGCAATGGGCTAGGCTAGCGCAGGTCGAAGAGCGAACGGCTATAGCCGCGATTCGCGCGATTGTTGCGGCATTAGGGCGCGATCGCGGAACTGAGGCAGTGCGCCATTTCATCAAACTTGACGCTTGGCATGCCTTTTCGCTGCCGCTGCTGCGTGCCGCATTTCCTACAGTGAACTGGGTCCACCTCTATCGCAATTCGACCGAAGTAATGGTCTCAACGATGCAACAACCTGGGGTTCACACGGCTCCCGGGGTGCTACCAGAAAAAGTGGTCGGCTTCGCCGCTGATGCAAGCATGTCGCACGAGGATTTTGCCGCCCGTGTCCTTGCGCAGATTGGCGAATCGGTCATCGCGCACTGGGATTTGGGAGGCGGTATGGTTGTCGCTTATCCGGATATTTGTGAAGCCGCGACAGGCCAAATTGCAGCGCATTTCGGGCTGTTCGTTGATACCGACGCTGCGGCGCTGATGGCAGTGGCGGCAAAGCGCGACGCCAAGGAGCCACAGCAAAACTTTACCAGTGACGTGTCGCGCAAACATGCGGCTGCCACTGTTGCGATGGAAGCAGCGGTCGCCCGATGGTTGCAACCGGTAGAACAAGAACTTACACGTTTGAAACAGAGCGCTATTGAGTGATTGACTCCAATTTAGGTTGGGGTAAGTTCCTTTTGAACGAGCGAATTCGATGCATAGATATCAGTGGCTCCGGCATTTTTTGCGGGGCGCACCTTCGCCAGAGTCTACACAAAACGACCAAACTAAAGGAGAAATATCATGGCATCCCCCTTTATCGGCCAAATTATCCAGGGCGGCTGGAACTTCGCACCGCAAGGCTATGCGTTTTGCAACGGACAACTACTTTCGATTGCGCAAAACTCCGCGCTATTCTCGCTATTGGGCACCACCTTTGGCGGCGATGGCCAGACTACCTTTGGACTTCCCAATCTGCAAAGCAGGACTATGATGCACTGGGGCCAAGGGCCTGGTCTGTCCAATGTAGCGATTGGAGAGGTTGGGGGCGCGGAATCAGTAACTCTAACTACCAACCAGATACCGGCTCATACCCATAGCGCCACCTTCAATGGATCGACATCGACTCTCAATACCACCAACGTCAAGGCGACACTTCAAGCTGCGACGGCTGGTGCGGTACTCGGCAAATCCGTCGACAATACGGGCACCGCTATTCCACTGATCTATTCGCCCGCCGGGTCAGCCGCAAGCGCGGCGCTCGGCGGCCTCAACGTGGCTGGCACGGTAACGGTCAACGCCACCGGTGGCAGCCAGCCTGCTCCGACCCGAAGCCCTTTTCTGGGGATCACGCATGTTATTGCGTTGCAGGGCGTCTTTCCGTCGCGGAACTAGAGTTCTGACCCTAGTTGAACACCGCCTGATAATAATGACCTGGCGCTCCGTCAGGCGGTGCCAATGTCGGCCAGATCGAAATACGGTCTGGCCCCCATTGGCCACAGCGCAAAATATAGCTGCCTTCGACCAGAAACACCTCTGGCTGGGTGCGGAAAATCAAGATGAAGGGCGGGCGCGGAGCTATCGGATTAGGGCGCAGTGCTGTGGCCTCAACCAAGGTTATTTCGACCGCCTTCGGTTCGCAATCGGCGGAAAAATCACAGCCAACCAAGGGGCTGAACTCATCAAGCAGCATGGCGCGAAAGGCAATATCGGAATCAGGCATCGGGTGAACCTACAGTCAGAGCAGTGGGGCCAGCAAGTCTCAATATGATAAATAGCCTCGATCCCAAAGCACTGTTTGCCGCTGAAGTCGTCGCCCGCCTCCCCGAAATTGGCCTGCGCATCGAACGCGACGAGGACAGCCTATTTCTGACCGCACTTTTTGTTGCCTGCTCTTCGCTCGTTGGAACTTTACCGACGGACATGATCGAACAACAGGCTAGGTTTCAGAATCAGGGCTACCGCACCGCCTTTCCTTCGGCTTCGCGTTGGGTCATCTACCGCAAAGAGGAGCCGATCGGGCGGATCATCATCGATTGGGATATCGACGGGTTGAGTCATTGTGTTGACCTTGCGCTGCTCCCGATGGCGCAGGGGGCGGGAATGGGCACGCATTTGCTGCAAGCGTGGATCGCCGTATCCGACCGGCTTGGCCTAGCCACCTGCCTACAGGTGATAAGCAATCATGGTGCCCGTGGTGCCTACGGGCGACTAGGCTTTGTCGCTATCAGTAATCCCGATCAGCCGAGCATCACCATGGTGCGCCCAGCCAGCGGCTGATTACCCGCCATTCCTACGCCGGTGGCGTAGTCGGTTCGAATGTTCAGGCTGGGATTACATCGAAGGCGATGCAAATCCGTTGCGAAGCCATGCCGTGCGGATAGGTTCGGTGATAGGCATGCGAGGGGAATAGAATGAGCTCGCCCGCTTCTGGCTGCACCGAAACCTCACCAAAGCGCATTGCTGCATCCGCGCCCGGCAACCCATCTGGTAAGCCGAAGGCGATGCTGCCGGGCTTTCCCGAGTTACGGCCAAACCCGGGCGGAACCAGCGGGTAATACCCACCACTTATCCAGCCGTCGGGATGCATGTGCCATCGTTCATACCCCTCGGCATTCGTAATCACGCACCAACTGCGCAGCAGCGCCCGCTCAGGGCGCGCGGTGAGCCACGGGTGATCGACAGGTGAAAGCGAATTGGCCCAGCGTTCAACTGCGCGGGCAACCTGTTCGAGCAGTGCGATCCAGAGAGGAGTTGCGTTGGCTATGGGAGAATCGAGTCGTTCGGTAAGGGCGGAAGCGGTGCCAAATCGGTCTTGGCGAATAGCAGGGCTGCTGGTCAGCTCAGCATTCAGCGCGGTGTTATACTGCGCGAGATTATAGTGATCCGGTGGCTGCTCAATCGGTGCGCGATGCAGGAAGCGCGCAATTCCGGTCGTTGATCGCGCGTCGTCGTTCCGGCCCATCGCCGCGAGCGCAACCGTCCTCGCGGCGAGCACGCGTGAGTGGCAAATGCCCTCGGCGATCAAGCCGCTGGTCAGTTGCTCGGCCAAAGCCAGATCGCCCTGTCGCAGTAGTTGAACCGAAAGGCGTTTAAATGCGGCGACGCTGTGACGATCCAAAGCGAGCGCAGCTTGTAGGATGGTAATGGCCGCTTCGTTTTCGCCAAGCCGAAGTCGCACCTTAGCCTGATCGGCCATCGCCCGCGCCTGACCGGAGTTGTTGCTTGCCACAGAAAGCGCGCGATCCGCAGCCATTTGTGCTATTGTGAGATGCCCATTATCCTGTTTTGCAAAGCAGGCGTGCGCCAGCACCAGCGCTGTGTCGCTATCGAGCGTGTCAAGCGTTGGTGCTAGCAGAGCGATTGTCTCGCCAAATAGGTCGAGTTCATTGAAAACCTTGCCCATTTTGCGCTGCAGTACCGCCGAAGCGGGGTTCTTCGCTAAGGCATCCTGCAGCAATCGGGCTTCGGCGGTCGCAGAAAGCGCCTTTGCCGGTTCAAGAGTGATAGTCAGCGGGCCAGTCATCGATATATTAACCAGCCATCGCCGCCAACGCAGAGTGCGTCCGTAAACGCCTTGCCTCTGGGTCGAAGGATTCAACCGCCGGAAGCCGCCGAACCGGCACCTTGCCTGCTAGGTCAAGGAGCCACGCGCGGCGTTGTCCATGTCCGGGCATCCGGCCCATCCAGCGTGGCCGAAACAGGTACAACGGTAATAACCGCAACGCCTCCGACGGCGACACTGCTGCCGGGCCGGTGTCAAGCAAGAAAATGCCGGCGAGCGGATAAGCTTCATCCGCTGCGCGCATGCCGGGCCTGACCAGCAATTTACCCCGCGCGTCATTGGAGACAATCTCGCACATAGTGGCATCGACAAGCGCGGCCGTAGCGGGGTGGAGGCGCATTGCCGGCCGACCGCGGGTCACGCGAAAGCCCCTCTCGCCCTCGGGCGGGGTCAGCACCGTCAAATCGTCTCCGATTAAGCGTGCGCCATCTGCAAGCAGTTCCGCTGTCAGGGTGGATTTGCCCACTCCTGCCTTTCCTGCGAACAGGAATGCCCGTCCATCAAGCTCGATCGCGCTTGCGTGCATCGGCAGCATACCGATCCCCGACATGGCCAGCGCCGCGACGGTACTGAAGAAGGCATCAGGCATTGTGCCGCGCCAGCCGTCGAGCGGGAGGTAGTTGATTTGACGCGCCGCCTGAACATCAAAGGTCGCAACATTGGTCCATATAAAACGAAAACCATCGGTGCAAATCTCACCGCGACCCTTGCGGGTGATGACGCAGCGCTGCGGTAGCCGGGATATACGCCGAACTTTGAAACCCGCGTGGGGTGCCTCGCCGCTCAGGGCGTCGAAGTGGGCGAGCGGAAGGTCGGCCGCCCAATCCTGTCCGAATGCGCGTGCCCTGAAGGGCTGCTCGCTCAATTTGGTGCCGCGAGCTGCAATTCGTGCATCTGCTCAAGCAAGCCGGATATTGACTGGGTGCAGGTGGCCGCATCAACCGCATAGTCAGCAAGCAAACCACTTTCAATCTCGGCCTGTGTGCGGGGTTGCTCAAGCGCTTGCCAGACGGCATCGGCTGAAGAATTGAGCGATACATATTTACCGGTATCGATGTTCACCATTACGAAATTGTCTTCGATTTGCGAACCAACCCAGTTTTCGTTCCGCTTCCAAACTTGGCTAACCATAATTTTTACCCTTGCTAAGTCAAAAAGTGGTTTTTAGACACTAACAAACCCGAACCAGACAGAGAAGTGGCCCAGTCTATCCTCACAGCCTCGCTGATTTTATAGATGAATTCCCCATCGCTATTACGCCGCAGCGAGAAGCGGCTGGGCGTTATATAGCTGATCCGGGGTTCGACTGACAAGGGTGGAATGCGGTCGGAAAAGATTGTAGAAATTGATGTAGCGTCCGATTCCGGCGGGGGCCTCGCGAACCGGGGCATATGCTTGGAGATAGACCTCCTCATATTCTATCGTGCGCCAAAACGCAGCAACGGATGATCCGGGGGCAATGGCAAGCCTTAACAAAGGCGTTATTGCGCCATGCTCCTTCGATGTCCCTGCTGATGCGATCTTTTTACGGATCAGGGCAGCGGTGAGGGCGGTGCTGGTGAACTGGCGGTGAAGATATCATCTGACGCTCCCACCACAGGTTACGCAATCGGCGCTTCTTTCAAGCCACTGCGCCAACGATCAGATATCAAACGCATTGTCACGACCCGATTTTTAGCAGTATGCCGTAACCGGGGCCAGCGTTCTTCGGGGGCCCACCTTTTTTTGGAATGAAATGGTGTCATTGAACCGCACGATCTCATCGCGGCAAACCGATAAATTGGCACTTCTGGCGCTTGTCGGGCTGTTGCGCGAGGCTCCCAGAAGAAACGTCCTGCTGGTCTTTACACTGATGCTCACTACTGCCCTCACCGAGGGTATCGGGATCATGCTTCTTGTTCCGATCTTGACGGTTACTGGACAGACCGGCCAGTCGGCTTCCCAACTGAGCGGGTTGCTTGATGGGTTTGGCCTGCAACATACCCTTGGCATTCTACTGTGCCTATTTGTCGTGCTGATAGCATTACGAGCGCTGCTCCAATATTTCCTTCAAGAAGCAAGAAACAGGCTTGAGTTCAGCGTCGTTGATGGCCTGAGAGCAAATTGTTTCAACCGCTTAGTGCATGTCGAATGGCGCTGGATGGCGCAGGGGCGCGCATCAGATTTCAGCGCGCTCCTGATCACCAATATCGCCCGTGTGGGGTCGGGCTTGACGAGTGCCATTCAACTTACTGCAACTTCGCTCGTTGCCATCGCCTACCTCGCCACAGCATTTATCCTCTCATGGCAAACTGCGCTTGTCGTGGTGGTCGGAGGATTGGTAGTGATCATCGGGTTTTCTGGGTTGCGACGGCGCGTTGCTGAGCTTGGTCATGATTTTGGCCTTGCGAATAAGGCCATGCATCAGCAGGTGCAGGAGGGAGTTGCGGCAATCCGCATGACCAAACTAACCAGCAATGAAGAGCGACAAACAACCACCTTTGCAAAGGTCGTTGACACGGTTCGCAGGCAGCAGTTGGCCTATTCTCGGCAATCCATGCTTGGACAGGCTGCATTGCAAATTGGCGGCGCGGTCCTGCTCTCTACAATCGTGTATATCGGCTTGGAACTCTGGCACGTTCAGATCCCAATATTGCTACCGCTGTTGCTAGTATCAATACGGTTGGTTCCGATTCTGGGCGCGCTTCAGCAAGGGTGGCATTACTGGCTCCATGCGGTTCCAGCGCTCGATGAGATACAGGTTATGCTAGTTGATTTGGAGCAAAATGCCGAGCCAGTAGAAATGAATGTTGACCGTTTAGAGCTAACCCAAGCGATTACACTCAACAGTGTATCACTGCTTTATGCTGGCCGAACTGCACCCGCATTAGATGCGATCTCACTCACGATTCCGGCCAACCAGACAACAGCCATCATCGGCGCATCGGGGTCTGGAAAAAGCAGTCTAGCCGATATTGTGACGGGTATCATTGAGCCAGATCAGGGGGTGTTTGCCGTGGACGACATCCCCATCGTCGGAACCAAACGGCGGCAGTGGCGGCGATCCCTATCCTATGTTCAACAAGATGCCTTTTTGTTTCACGAATCGGTTCGCGATAATTTGCTCTGGGCCAGCCCGAACGCTAGCGAAGCCGAGTTGAACTTCGCGTTGACTACGGCTGCTGCTGATTTTGTTTTCGCCCTGCCCGACGGCTTAAATACTATCGTTGGCGACGGCGGGGTTCGATTATCAGGCGGCGAGCGCCAGCGGATCGCGCTCGCTAGGGCGCTGCTCTGTGCCCCGACTTTGCTTATTCTCGACGAAGCGACCAGTGCACTCGATCCAGCCAACGAAGCCGCCATCCGCCTCGCCATTGCTAACCTTCGCGGTAACATGACGATCATCCTCATCGGCCATCGGCTTGCAATGTTGGATCAAGCCGATCAGGTGATCGAGCTTTGGGACGGTCAGATACTGCGCCAAGGGTCGTCGGCAGCGATCTTCAAGGGATCGGAAGTGGCGGCATGAAGAGTGTGTCTCGACTTGATCTCAAATATCTACTCCTCGATATGATTTCGACGACGCGTCTCGTGGACACGAAAAGAACCACCGAACTGGGCGACAGTGACTGGCAGTCTCTTTGCAAGATGGCGGCGCAGCACCGACTTGGCCCAATCTTGCACCACCATCACAAAATACGCGGAGATGGATGGATTGTCCCCGAAAATATCGCATATATCTGGGCTGAGTCATATCGGCAATCGGCTATGCGCTCATTGCGCGTTCGACTATCCTTGTACAGACTTGACACAATTCTGAATGCCGCTTCGATCCCCTACGCCGCGCTAAAGGGAGCATGGCTATTTCTGCATGCCTATACGCATCCGGCGCTGAGGCCGATGAGAGATATCGACATCATTGTTGCACCTGCAAATGCACTCAAGGTGTTCAATATCCTTGAAGAAAATGGATTTGTGCAGCGCGACGAATACACTAAATTGCCTGAGTATGCGCTCGAATACACTAAGCACCTTCCACCGCTCTGGTGCCCGAAATCGGGAATATCAGTTGAAGTACATACCCGACTGATTGAACATATTACGGTCACAGAAAAGAGGGGCACTATTGGCGATACGAACGCGTTGTTGGAGCGAATTGAGCGTCATGGCGGCATCGCATTTCTCCCGCCGACTGATACATTACTGCACTTAGTCGTACATGCCGTTTACGACCATCGTTTCAACAATGGCCCTCTGACACTAACTGACATTGCGGTCCTTGTGCGTTCGTCCGAGATTGATTGGGAACGATTTTGGGCAATGGCGAAAATTGGAAACTGGGCGCGCGGCTGTGCGTTAGTGTTTGCAATGGTTAGGCGCTATCACGATCAGGTCGTTTTGCCGGATCGGGCTGCGATGACAACACCGCCCTCAACGCAACATTTGGAATGCGCTTTACTCCTGACCCTACAAGATTTCGATCAACGCGGAATCGTTACTTTCCGTGCGGAGTTAGTGGTCGCGCATTCACTGCTTAGGCGAACTGCATTGCTATGGAGGCGTGCATTTCCGGCGCGTCATGTGCTCGCCGCATTTGCAGGGTCATCTTCTGAGTCATGGCGGGTCTTGGTTCACTATCCAAAATGGCTATTTGTCCGAGCGGGGCAAATGCTATTTCAACGCCAAGTCGATGATGTAAAGATTGATATTCGTCGTGCAGTACAGGTTGAAAGCTGGTTACAGGCTAAGGAAAATGCATGACTCCGTTCTTGGTGTCTACTTTGGCCCTACCCAAGGGAGAGCAAGAACCCGCTAGGCTTGCCTAGGGGAAGGGCAAAACCCCCTGATACTTGCCTTTGCTTGCCTCTCGGCTCTAAAGGCATGAGTTCACGCGAACGGAAAGCATGATCATGACCGACATTCCCAATATTCAGCCCGATGCGCGCGGCACAACCGTGCTCGATGCGCCCGATAAAATGGTGAGTGTCCGCGATCTGTTCGGCATCGACGTCGATATGCAAATCCCTGCGTTCAGTGAGGCGGACGAGCGTGTGCCTGACTTCGACCCCGCTTATGTGTTCGACGCCGACACCACGCTCGCCATCTGTGCGGGCTTTGCGCACAACCGCCGCGTGATGGTGCAGGGCTATCACGGCACCGGAAAATCGACGCATATCGAACAGGTGGCAAGCCGCCTCAACTGGCCGTGCATCCGCATCAATTTGGACGCGCATATCAGCCGCATCGACCTGATCGGGCGCGACGCCATTGTCCTACGCGATGGCCAGCAAGTGACCGAGTTCCGCGAAGGGTTGCTCCCCTGGGCGCTGCAAACCCCGACCGCATTGGTGTTCGACGAATATGATGCGGGCCGCCCCGACGTGATGTTTGTCATCCAGCGGGTGCTGGAAAGCGACGGCAAGCTGACCCTGCTCGACCAGAACCGCGTTATCCGCGCCAATCCGTGGTTCCGGCTGTTTGCGACCGCCAACACCGTTGGGCTGGGCGATACGACTGGGCTGTATCATGGCACGCAACAGATTAATCAGGGGCAGATGGACCGCTGGAACATCGTCGTCACGCTCAACTATTTGCCGGCAGAGGTAGAGGCGCGGATCGTGCTGGCCAAGTCTGGCGAATATGATCACCCCGATGGCAAGGCGATGGTCGATAATATGGTCAAGGTCGCCGAATTGACGCGCGCAGGATTTATGAACGGCGACATTTCGACGGTGATGAGCCCGCGCACGGTCATCAGCTGGGCACAGAATATGACGATATTCAAGGATGTCGGCTTTGCGTTCCGCCTTACCTTCCTCAACAAATGCGACGAGGCCGAACGGATGCTGGTCGCCGAATATTACCAGCGCGTGTTTGGCAAGGATTTGCCTGAGAGCGTATTGGGTAAATCCGCGTAAGAGCCTGACCGGTAAATCGGCGGCGGAGGGCTGGCGAGGGATTTTTTGTGCCAGTGAGGAGGAATTGTAGCTGCGATGCCGCGACATCGGGGCAAGATTTCGACGAAACTGACGCGAAAAAGACCCGTCAGACCGACCCGCCCGATTTATCGGTCAGGCTCTAAAGCATTGACATGGCTTCGTTAACGCGGCGTTTGCCAATTGTTGAGGATTTATACGCTATCTGATTGCCAATCTTAACTGGCAATTGGGTGGTTATGAAGAAATACGCCTTTCTCTTCGCGGTCAATGTGCTGGTATTCGGTGCCTTGTCGGGCAGTGCGTGGATGACCATCGCCACATCCGATGCGGCCTCGCCCATCACATGGGCCATGGCGACCCTGCCGCTCGTGATATTGGCTAGCATCGGCTTATGGCTTACACCGCGCGCTTTGGCGGCGCTAAAATCGGGTAATGAACAGCGCGCCGAAGCCAGGCAGGAACGCGCCGAGGCGCATGTCGCACAGGCCGTGGTGGATGATAGCGCGGCGTCGCGTCTGCGCCGCGTCGTGCGGAATGCCGAAGAAGCTGATTTTGAAGCCGAGCCAGAACAAGAGATTGAGGACGAATGCGAGTCTGAAGCAGAGGCTGAGCCAGCATCGTTCATCGCGCCCGAATCAGAGACCGAACCCGAACCATCCGATACCGTTGAGTCTGCAACCGAGTATGTCTCGCAAGGCCAATGGAATTGGCTAAAGGTGGATGGTGCGCAGCACCAGCTTCGCTCCACCGCCGACACTGGGTTCCCGTGGGTTGCCGCGACGATTGCAGAAATGGCGAACGCGGTCATAGACAGCTATCCCGTTGGTGTGGGCGGCGATTTCCTGCCCGAAGCTGAGGCGTGGCTCGCCATCGCATCCGATCTGTTGCCGACGCAGCTGATAGCGGGCGACGACGCGCAAAGTTTTGTCGGTTGGGTCAATGATCTGGCTGCCCACAGCCATTTGAACCAGAATGGTATCACGCTCGATGCGCTGCTCGATAGGGCGCTAGGCACGCTTGGCGAGCGCGCCGATGACGACGCTGCACTTGCCGCGAGCCTGCCCGATGCGGTCTATGATGGGCACCAGCCTATCAATGTCTGGGCCAAAGCGGGTTAGGCCATAATTTTATAGGCTTCACCTAGCCGCCGTCCCTCCCTATGGATGCGCGATGGCCGCAACCACTGCTCTTGATGATCTAAAGACCGTTCTTGCTGGTGCGGCGCGCGCGCTGTCGGGTGAGGCGGAGGTTGACCTGGGCTTTACCGCCGATGCCCCGCACAGCGTGGGACGGACACTCAAAGTCACGGCGCCCGCGCGAACATTGCCAGCTCGCGATGTGGCAATTGCGCGCGGCCAGGCCGACGCACAGGCGCTGCGGATCAAACATCATCGCGCGGCTGTTCATAGCAAAATGCGCCCTGCCGACCCCATAGCGGGGGCGGTATTCGATACGATGGAGGAGGCGCGGATTGCCGCGCTCGGTGCACGGTCGATGGCGGGGCTGCGCGCCAATCTGACGGCGGAGGCAGAGGCGCGTTTTGCCAGCGATCCGATTACGCGGGCGGGCAGCGCCGATGATGTGCCTATGTCTAGTGCGGTCGAATTACTGGTGCGGCGGCATTTGGCGCATTTGCCTGTTCCCGAGATTGCCCAAGCCGGCCTTGAGCTGGTGGCTGAGGCGATTGAGACGCGCGCAGGTGCGGATATGGAGGCGCTTGGCCTGCTGATCGACGATCAGCGCGCCTATGCCGAAGCATCGACCCAGATGCTGCGGCACCTCGACTTGCTGGCCCCCGAAACACCGCAAGACGCTACCGACCCGGACGAGGATGGCGACCAGCAACAGGATCAGCCAGACGACAGCGAAGCGGGCGATGAGGAACAGGAGGGCGGCTCAGCCGATGCGCAAGCGCGCGCCGAACTGCGCGACGGGGAAAGCGGCGAGGGCGAAGAGGGCGAAGCTGAGGCCGAGGATTTCGAAGACGGTGACGACGGCGAAATGGGCGAAATGGGCGACGATGCACCGATGCCCGTCCGCCCTAACCGCCAGCATCACGACATCCCCAATTTCAATTACAAAATATTCTCGTCCGCGCATGACGAGGTGGTCGCTGCGCTCGACCTGTGCGATGCCGATGAACTCATCCGACTGCGTGGGTATCTCGACCAGCAATTGGTGCCGCTGCAATCGGCGGTAACGCGGCTTGCCAACCGCTTGCAACGCCGCTTGATGGCACAACAAAACCGCGCGTGGGATTTCGATCAGGAGGAGGGTATCCTCGACGCCGCCCGGCTTGCCCGTGTCGTTGCCAACCCGACTCTGTCGCTGTCGTATAAGGTCGAGCGCGACACCGATTTTCGCGATACCGTCGTCACGCTGCTGATTGATAACAGCGGCTCGATGCGCGGCCGCCCGATCAGTATCGCGGCGATCAGCGCCGATATTTTGGCACGCACGCTGGAGCGCGTCGGGGTCAAGACCGAGATTTTGGGCTTTACCACACGGACGTGGAAGGGTGGCCAAACGCGCGAGGATTGGTTGGCCGCTGGTCGCCCGCTTGGACCCGGACGGCTCAACGACGTACGTCATATCGTCTATAAACCCGCTGATGAACCCTATCGCCGCGCGCGCAATGCGCTCGGCCTGATGATGCGCGAAGGGTTGCTCAAGGAAAATATCGACGGCGAAGCGCTGATCTGGGCGCACAGCCGACTCATCGGTCGGCCGGAGGATCGCCGCATCCTGATGGTCATTTCTGACGGTTCCCCAGTCGATGATTCGACGCTCAGCGTCAATTCTGGCGGCTATCTCGACCAGCATTTGCGCCAAGTCATCGCGTGGATCGAAAGTAAATCCCCCGTCGAGCTTATCGCCATCGGCATCGGCCATGATGTGACGCGCTGGTATAGCAAGGCGGTGACGATCATGGACGCCGAACAATTGGGCGGCGCGATCATCGACCAGCTTGCCGCGCTGTTTGATGGGGATGGTTGATTTCGTTACCACTTTGTGCTAACGGGTGTCTATGCAAACCGCTCTTCGAAAAATGGGTAACTCCACGGGCATGATCCTGCCGAAACCGATTCTGGTGGAATTGGGCGTGGGGACGGGCGCGGCAATGGATATTGTGGTCGAGAATGGCCGTGTCATCGCAACGCCCATCAGGCGCAAACCACGCGAGGGTTGGGAGGACGCCGCCAAGCTGATTGCCAATGAACCGGACCCTGAAGCTGAAGAATGGCGCGGATTTGGCACTGATTTCGATGCGGAGTGGCAGTGGTAAGGGCCAAGCAGGTGCTGCGCGGCGAAGTATGGATCGCCGAGCTTGATCCGACAGTCGGCAGTGAGATTCAAAAGACACGCCCATGCTTGATAGTTTCACCTGATGAAATGAACCGTATCCTGCCGACGGTCACGATTCTGCCTATGACGACAGGCAGCCGTCTTGCGCCCTTTAGAATTGGCCATCAGTTTCGCGGCAAAAAGGGCATCACACTTCCGGATCAAATGCGAACCTTGGATAAATCGAGATTGTTGAGCCGTAGTGGCGCTATAGATACACCAACTCTAATAACGGTCCTTTATATCCTGCGCGAGATGTTCGCCGAATAGAGAATGCCCTTGCGTCATAGGATTGCCCCGTGACAGGGTGATTGGCTTTCGATAGGGTGCGCGGGCACAGTGGCAGACGGGGGGACGCGCATCCTTTCCCGCAGCCGTTGTTCGGGTCGAAACATGATGATGCACGTGAGAGATGACTCCACGGCACGAGGAGGAGCGACCCATGGCGACAAGCGGCAAAAAAGCGTCTGACCTGTTTATCGAATGCCTCGAAAAAGAAGGCGTTGAGTATATTTTCGGTGTGCCGGGCGAAGAGAATCTCGATTTCCTCGACAGCCTGTCGCGCTCCAAACAGATTAAACTTATCCTCACCCGACATGAGCAAGGCGCGGGCTTCATGGCCGCAACCTATGGCCGTCATACGGGCAAGACGGGCGTGTGCATCGCCACGCTCGGCCCGGGTGCGACCAATTTCGTCACGGCTGCGGCCTATGCGACGCTCGGCGGCATGCCGATGATGATGATCACCGGGCAAAAGCCGATCAAGAAATCCAAACAGGGGCGTTTCCAAATCCTCGACGTGGTGACGATGATGGGGCCGATCACCAAATATACCCACCAGATGCAATCGTCGGACAATATCCCCAGCCGTGTGCGCGAGGCGATCCGCTTGGCCGAGGAGGAAAAGCCCGGCGCGACGCATATCGAGCTGCCCGAAGACATTGCCGACGAACATACCGACAGCGTGCCGATACCGCGCAGCATCTCGCGCCGTCCCAGCGCAGACCCCAAGGCGGTGCGTGCAGCGGTCGAAGCATTGGAAGCGGCCAAGGCACCGATCCTCGTCATTGGCGCAGGCGCGAACCGCACCAGCACCAGCCGGATGCTGCTGCAATTCATCGAGAAGACCGGCATACCGTTCCTGACGACACAGCTGGGCAAGGGCGTAATTGATGAGCGGCACCCCAAATTCCTTGGCTGCGCCGCGCTGTCAGCAAGCGACTTCGTCCACCGCGCGGTCGAGGATAGCGACTGCATCGTCAATATTGGCCATGATGTTATCGAAAAACCGCCCTTCTTCATGCGAAGCGGCGGGCCGACGGTCATCCACCTTTCTACCCGCACCGCAGAAGTGGACCCCGTCTATTTTCCGGGCATCGAGGTGATTGGCGACATCGCCAACGCGATCTGGCAGATGAAGGAAGATATTGTCCCCAGCGGATCATGGCAGTTCGGCCACATGCTGGCCTATCGCGCCGCAGAGGTCGCGCATACCGAAAGCCTGTCCATCGACACGCGGTTCCCGATATTCCCGCCGCACCTGGTGCAGGCCGTGCGCGCCGCCATGCCCGACGACGGCATCATCTGCCTCGACAATGGCGTTTACAAAATCTGGTTTGCGCGCGGCTATACCGCCTATCGCCCCAACACTGTGCTGCTCGACAATGCGCTGGCGACGATGGGTGCGGGGCTGCCCTCGGCGATGATGTCCGCGATGCTCTACCCCGACCGCAAAGTGATGGCGATTTGCGGCGACGGTGGTTTCATGATGAACAGCCAGGAAATGGAGACGGCGGTTCGCCTGAAACTCAACCTGACCGTGCTGATCTTGCGCGACGACGCCTATGGCATGATCCGCTGGAAACAGGCGAATATGGGCTTTGTCGATTTCGGGCTGACTTATGGCAACCCCGATTTTGTCAAATATGCCGAAAGTTACGGTGCGCATGGCCACCGCGTGGAAAGCGCCGCGCATCTGGCCGAACTGATCGCGCATTGCCGCGATACGCCGGGCGTCCATTTGATCGACTGTCCGGTTGACTATAGCGAGAATGACCAGATTTTGAACAAGGACATCAAAGACCTGTCAAAGGCTTTGTGACTAATCTGAACCGTTCGCCCTGAGCTTGTCGAAGGGCCGTTTTTGTCTTTCGAAAAGGACAGGGCTTCGACAGGCTCAGCCCGAACGGAGTATGATATGAAGCTCAAATCCACCTATCCGCTCTACCTCAACAACAGGGCGATGCAGCCGAACGCTGACCTTGCGGTGACCGACAAGTTCACCGGCGAAGTCGCGTTCCACACCGCGCTGGCGACACCGGACATCATCGACGAAGCGATTGCGGGCGCGGTTCGCGCCGCCGAGCCGATGGCGGAGATGGCAAGCTATGAACGCCAAGCGGTGCTCGACCATTGCGTGCAGCGGTTCCGTGAGCGGCGCGAAGAGCTGGCCTATGCGCTGTGCGTAGAGGCGGGAAAGCCGATCAACGATGCCGAGGGCGAGGTCGGCCGGTTGATCGACACGTTCCGCATCGCCGCAGAGGAATCGACGCGCAACTATGGCGAGGTCCAGCCGCTCGACATCAGCCCGCGTGCCAAGGGTTATATGGGCATGTGGAAACGCGTGCCGATTGGCCCATGCAGTTTCATCTCACCGTTCAATTTCCCGCTTAATCTGGCCGCGCACAAGATTGCACCCGCCATCGCCATTGGTTGTCCGTTCGTGATGAAACCCGCGTCGCTGACCCCGCTCGGCGCGATCATCATGGGCGAAGTGCTCAGTGAGACCGACCTGCCAGAGGGCGCGTTCTCCATTCTGCCCGCGACACGCGACGGCGCCGACCTGTTCACCACCGACCCGCGCCTAAAACTGCTCAGCTTCACCGGCTCGCCCGGCGTAGGTTGGGAACTGAAGGCCAAGGCGGGCAAGAAAAAGGTTGTACTCGAACTGGGCGGTAACGCGGCGGTTATCGTCGATAAGGATGCCGACCTCAATCATGCGCTGGAGCGCATCATCTTTGGCGCATTCTATCAATCGGGGCAGTCGTGCATCGGGGTCCAGCGGATCATCATCCACGCCGATATTTACGATCACTTCCGCGATATGTTGGTGGCGCGCACGCGGACGTTAATCGCGGGCGACCCCAAAGACCGCGCGACCTTCATCGGCCCGATGATCTCGATCAAGGAGGCGTCGCGGCTGAAAGGCTGGATCGACGCGGCGGTCGCGGGTGGCGCGCGGCTGCTGTGTGGCGGCGGAATTGATGGCGCGATGCTGGAGGCGACGCTGCTGGAGAATGTCGATCGCAGCGCCGCCGCTTATCGCGAAGAAGCGTTCGGCCCGCTCGCCATCCTCTCCTCCTTTACCGACTGGAATGCCGCAATGGCAGAGGTCAACGACAGCAAGTTCGGGCTGCAAGCCGGGCTGTTCACCCGCGACATCCACCAGGTGCTGGCCGCGTGGGACAAGCTCGACGTCGGCGGCGTCGTCGTCAACGATGTATCGTCCTACCGTGTCGATAATATGCCCTATGGCGGGGTCAAGGACTCAGGTCTGGGCCGCGAAGGGGTGCGCTTTGCGATGGAGGATATGAGCGAGATTCGCAATCTGGTGATCCGGCGGATATAGGCTTTGGTGGAATCAAATCGTCATTGCGAGGGGCGTAGCCCCGTGGCAATCCAGAGACGATGGCGCTCATTATTCTGGATTGCTTCGGGTCGCTGACGCTTGCTCGCAATGACGGTGTGCCCCCTAAAACTGCTTGCGCAACGACACCTCTATCGTCCGGCCTTGCGGGTTGAGATAGCCCGCTTGGTAGCGCAGCGGCACGAGGCCCGCGCCGTCGCGCACGCTTTGCGTATCGGCGAACAGATTGTCGATGGCGACGCGGATGCGCGTGTTGCGAAAGAAGGGATGCGCCGCGACGAACGCCGTCTGTTGATTGATGTCGATGAAACCGCGCAGGTTAATTGTCATCACGGGTGAGAAGCTTAGGTCGGATGCACTGCCGCCGCCGGCAAGCGCCCCGCCGATAACCTGCGTTCCTGCCCGCCATATGCCATTGGCGCGAAGGCCGACGCCCTTGAAAAACCAGCCGCCGTCAAACTCCACCTCATGACGCGCAGAGCCGCCGCTGGACCCTGTCGCCGACCCGTTCAGCAGGTCGAGTATGGGCACGCCGGCGCGGATGACGACTTCATCCTCGAACCGGACGGTGTGATAGGCAGCGATGGACCAGCGGCCACCAGCGCCTGGCCCGCCGAACATCCCACCAAAACCGCCGCCACGTGGTCTGCCGCCACCAGCACCCATCATACCACCGGGGCCGCCGCCGGGGCCGCGTGGTCCTCCCGCGCTGGGCCCGCCTTGGGGGGCTCCAGTTGGGGATTGGCCAAATTGCCGCGAGAAGCTGATGCCATAGCGGATTTGCCGCCCGCGCGTGGCTTCGAAATTGACGGGGCGTTGATCGACACTGATGATCCGGCCAGTGCTGTCGCGTGTGACGCGGCCCGGGAACGCCGCCTCGATCTCCGGCGTCAGCAATGGAAATTCAGCAGTGGTGTTGCGCGAGAGGACGCGCGCATAGCTGGCGGTCAGCAGCAATTCGGTTTCGGCAATCGGCCGCCAATTGGCCTGCGCGCGAAAGTCACGCCGGGTTTCCGCGCGCAAGTTGGCATTGCCGCCGCTTACCACGTCGGCCAGCACCGTCTCGCCGCGAGCAAAGTCATATATGCTGCGCAGCGACGTGGTTAGCAATGGCGCGCCAAGCTGGCCGACGCTGGGCGCGGTTTCGTCGCTGGTCCAAGTGGCGATAAGGTCGAAACGATTGATTGGCGACCATGTTGTGCCAGCGGTCCAGCTGGTCAATGTGCGAAAATCGCTGACATCGCGCAAGGCATAACGCGCATTGAGCGAAACATCACCAAGCAAGGCCAGAACATCATCGTCGCGGCTGGCAATCGGCACATCGACATTGGTGCTGGCCGAATATGCGGTGCGGCTGAGGTCGGTCAGCGTAACCGCGCTTGCCTGGTCAGATCGTCCGGCGAGGGTGATATATTTCCACCCGCCTTGCATCGTTGCACGCACTGGACCGGCGGGCAGTGCGAACAGACTGCCCGACAATGTCGCATCCGTCTCTGCGGTATTGGTCAGGGTTCTGGTCCGGTTGGGGGCGGCGGGGTTGGCAATAGTGTCGCTGACCGCGCGGCGGTCGCCCCGGTCATAATTGCCCGTCAGGCTCCACCGCCATTCACCAATACGGCCATCGCTACTCAGCCCGCTATGAAAGCTGCTGCTGTTGCTCTGCGCGCGCAGTGCCACGCCGGGATTGGCCAGAGATGGCCCGAGCAAAGAACGCGATACCCCCCGGCCATAGGTCAGGTTGAGCGACGCACCGATAACATCATTGATCGGGCGGGCGATGGTGCCGTCGAGGGTTAGGTTGGTGGTTTCGGGGAGCAGCGTGCGCAGCCGCCCGTCGGCCGCATTGCCGCTCGATTGGATGATGCCCCGGTCAAACTCGCGCATCGCGGCTTGGCGAGAGGCGTTGGCGGTCACATTGATCCGCGCCTTGCCCGACAGGCGTAGCAGTGACGCTTCGATTTCTTGTGACCAGCGCTCCGCCGCCGTCGCTGCGCCCAGTTCCGCGTTGGTGGTTACGGCCGAAAAGTCGCGCTTCAAGATGATATTGACGACGCGCTGGTCGGCACCGTAGCCAAATTGCAGCGCGACTTCGGGCGGGAAAATCTCGACCCGCTCGATCGCTTCGGGCACCATGTTGCGCAGCTCGCCAAAGCCGGAAATGCGCCGTCCGTTGAGCAAAATGACGGGCATGCCGCCGCCGCGCCCGCCACCCGAACGGGTGCGTACGCTCAGCTGCCCGATCAGATCGGCAAAGTTCGACGCGCCGTAACTGGCGATTTCAGACGCATCGAGCACCTCATCGACCGGAACGTCGGTGATGACGCTGCCCGGCCCGCGCTCCGCCACCACGACGATGTCATCGCCCGTGGGGGCAGGGGCGGGGTCTGCCACCGCTTGCGCAAACGCGTTCTGGCCAGACATTGTGGTAGCAAGAGTGAGGGCTAAAGCATGGAGGGAGAGGGGAGAGGGCAATTTTGGCCTTTTTTGGTAACGGCGTATGGGTGAGCTGCTTACCCCGCCTTTGTCGCAAAATTGCGTCACGAGCAACCGGATTGCTTTGTTGCCATCTACATTGCATGACACATAGCATTGCGGCGGCTTTGTCGCTATGGCGCACCGCTCGCAACTTTGAAAGGAACAGGCCTTGCCGGCGAAATGGACGCCCGACAGCTGGAAGAGTGCCGATGCGCGGCAAATGCCGCATTGGCCCGACGCCGATGCATTGGCGCGGGTGACGGGCGAGCTGTCCAATTATCCGCCGCTAGTGTTCGCGGGTGAAGCGCGCAATTTGACCGCTGACCTTGCCAAGGTCGCTTCGGGCAAGGCGTTCCTGTTGCAGGGCGGTGATTGCGCCGAAAGCTTTGCCGAGTTTCACCCCAACAATATCCGCGATACGTTCCGCGTCCTGTTGCAAATGGCGGTGGTGCTGACGTTCGCGTCGAAACTGCCGGTGGTCAAACTGGGCCGGATGGCGGGACAATTCGCCAAGCCGCGCTCGACCGACACCGAGGTCATCGACGGCGTTGAGCTGCCCAGCTATCGCGGCGATATTGTTAACGACATCGCTTTCACGCCGGAGGGGCGCATCCCCGACCCGCAGCGGATGATAAAGGCCTATTCGCAGTCGGCGGCGACGCTCAACCTGCTGCGCGCCTTTGCCAGCGGCGGCTATGCCAACCTGCATCAGGTCAATGCATGGACCCACGACTTCATGGGGCGCAGCCCGTGGGCCGAGCAATATCGCGATGTCGCCAACCGCATCGGTGAGGCGCTGGAGTTTATGGCGGCGTGCGGCATCGACGCCGACAGCGTACCGCAGATCAAGACCGCGAGCTTTTACACCAGCCATGAGGCGCTTCTGCTGCCCTACGAACAGGCTTTCACGCGGCAGGACAGCCTGACCGGGCAATGGTATGACACATCAGCGCACATGTTGTGGATCGGTGATCGCACCCGTTTTGAGGGCAGCGCGCATGTCGAATATCTGCGCGGCGTTGGCAATCCGTTGGGGATGAAGGTTGGCCCGACGACCGAGGCGGATAGCTTGCTGCGGCTGCTCGATACGCTCAACCCGGCGCGCGAGGCGGGGCGGATGACACTGATTACGCGCTTTGGTTATGACAAGATTGAGCGCGGATTGCCGACACTGGTCCGCGCGGTCGAGCGCGAAGGGCATCCGCTAGTGTGGAGCTGTGACCCGATGCACGGCAATGTCATCAAGACCGACAATGGCTATAAGACGCGGCCGTTTGAACGGATTTTGGCCGAGGTGAAGGGCTTTTTCGCGGTTCACCGTGCCGAGGGGACTTACGGCGGCGGCATCCATATCGAAATGACCGGACAGAATGTCACAGAATGCACGGGCGGCGCGGTTGATGTGACGCAGATGGACCTGGCCGACCGTTACCACACGCATTGCGACCCGCGTTTGAACGCGGCGCAGAGCATCGAACTGGCATTTTTGCTGGCGGAAATGCTCAATCAAGAATTGCAGGAGCGGCGGCGAGTAGCGGCCTGACCTCGGTTCAATGCGTCGTCACGCCCCTGAAAAACAGCCGCCGTAGTCCCGAACGGTCGAACGGTTTCCACTTACCCTCGGCCTGCGCCAGACGATCGGCGATGGCGACCATGGCCAGCGGGTTGACGCCAAGGCCGATATGGCTGGCGTGAATCTCGATATTTTCGGTCTGCGGCCCCGGTTTTTGCACCGACCCTCGCCACGCGACGACGCCGTCGCTTTTGGTCAGGATCGACGTAGTCGGCACAGGCGGTGCCTCACCCAAATCAGCAAAACGCCCAGCCCTGATTGGCTCGGGATTTTTGCCATTGAGATATTCAAACAGCCCCCTAGCATTGCTGTGGTTACGATCGTTTGAGATCGGACTGCCGAGCGAGATGACCAGTCGCACCTTGTCAGGCATCGCTTTGGCAATTTCGCGCGCAAACACGCCGCCTAGGCTCCATCCGATGATCGACACTTTGCGCCCCGAAGCGTCGGCGATTTGCTTGACCAGTTCATGCATCGCGGCCTCGCGTTCATTGTCGATCCGCATGTTGCGCCCCAGCCCCCAGCCATGCGCCTCATAACCCAAAGATTTTAGCAAGCTGCGCATCGGCCGCGTTGACGTGTCGCTTGCCATGAACCCGGGCAGCACCAGCACCGGATGGCCGTCGCCGCGCGGCAAGGCACCAAGCAGCGGGCGCATTGCATAGAATGATCCAAGTTCAAATATCGCGCGCCCCTCCGCCAATGTCAGCAGCAGGTGGGGTGGCTTGGCTGAGTGTGCATGTGCAGGGGCTGCTTGGGCTTGCATAGGGGTTGTTTTCCTCTTGGGTATGAAATGGGGATTAAGCGGCTTTTGCGTGCTTTGATGCTGCGGGCTTGCGCTTGAGCGGTTTGGGTTTGACTGCCTTCGCAGCGGCAGATTTGGCTTTTGCTGGTTTAATAGCGGGTGCCGCCTTGGCCGCAGGCGCATCAGCCCCAGCCTTTGCTAGCGCCGCCATCATCGCATCGAAACTGTCTTGCAGGCATTGCGAGTAAAACTCAGGGTCGGGCATCGCCTTGCGGCACGCGGTGAAAGTGATTGTCGCCTGTGCGCAGTAACTTTGCACGACATGGCCAAGCGCAAGGCCATCGGTCAGGCACAACAGGCCGTGCATGCTGACCAGCTGTGCCCCAGTGGAATAGATGGGGATTGGCGGGCCGGGCACATTGGTGACGACGGTGTTGAACACCGGCTTCATCACATCGGCAATGCCGAGCCGCGTATAAAGCTGCGCGCCCAATGCCAGGAACAAAGCGGGCGACACCTTGCTCATCTCGGTCATCTGGCGCGCGCCCATGGCGTCGGTCATCGCTTTGCTGTTGATTGTTTGCTCATGAACATAGGCGAGCCGCGCCGCCGGATCGGCGATGTGCGAGCCCAGCGGCACTAGCATCGCCGACACCTGATTGCCCATGGCGTTTTTTTCGCCCGACCCGCGCACCGAAATCGGTGCCATCGCGGTCAGCGATGCTTCGGGCAATTCCCCTTTAGACTCAAGATATTGCCGCAATGCCCCGCCGATGATGGTCAGGAAAATATCGTTGATCTTGCATCCGGGTGCCAGCGCGCGCAGCGCCTTGAGATTATCGAGCGCAAAGGCGCGACCTTCAACCACGCGGTTCGGCGATACTTTAGTGTTGAAGCGCGTGCGCGGCGTCTTGATCGCGCTATCGAGGCTGAAATCTTTGTTGATGAAGCCCTTTGCCGCTTTGAACAGGCCGGGCGCAGCGCGCGCGACGACGCCAATTTGCCGTACAGGGTTGGTCCATGCGCGGACATAGCCTTTGAAGAACAATCCGAACGGGTCGGGGATCGCGTCGGGTTTCCACAAATCCGGTGTCGATGGCGGTGGCGCGTCAGGGGTAAGTGTGTGCAGCGCCTGCATCAGGTCTATGCCCGACATGCCGTCAATTGCGGCATGGTGGACCTTGGAAATCATCGCAAAGCTGCCCTTGGGGATGTCGGGGATATTGTCCAATCCCTCAACAACCGTAAATTCCCACGGCGGGCGATTGAGGTCGAGCGGGCGAGCGAATATCCGTGCTGCCTGAATACACAGCTGGCGTCTGTCGCCGGGTTTGGGCAGTGCGACGTGGCGGACATGATATTCAAGGTCGAAATCGGGATCCTCAATCCAATAGGGATAGTCGATGGACAACGGCACTTTGACCAGCCGTTGCCGCATCGTTTTCGACAATTGCATCCGCGATTGGAAAAATGCGAGGATGTCCTTGAACCGGACGAACCCGCCCGGCGCGGTCGCGGGGTCATAGATCAGGATCGAGCCAATATGCATGGGTGTGTTGCGCTGTTCCAGCGCAACAAAACTTGCGTCCATCCCCTGTAACTGTTCCATCCTGCACGTCTCCCCTATGCGCGCCCTATGCTGGGCGCTGCATCACTGTGGGAAAAGAAGCTAGCAGATGAATTGCGAAGGGCAAGGGCATGCTATGCGGCATGGATATATTGATTTCACCTTGAAACTCTATAAGCTTCTGGAAAGGAGTGGAGGGAATAAATATGTTTCAGCACAATGGTTTATTGAAAATAGCGCTCATCGTGTTCGGCAGTGTCTTTTGCCTCGTTTACCCGCTGGCCATAATCAGGCCGTCGGGGTGGGCGTGGCACGAGGGGGCACCCGCCAGCTCGCACTATTTCATGATGATCGTGGGTGTCTATGCGACATTGGGGGTATTCCTCATTCGCGCAGCGGGAAACCCGTCGGCGCATCGTTCATTGATCGGCTTTACGATTTGGTCGAGCGTTGTTCATGCAGGCATCATGACGGCTCAATCGCTGAACAATCCGATGCATCAGGGGCATTTGCTGGGTGATGTTCCGGCACTGGTGCTCGTTGCTATCGTACTTGGTGTGTTGATGCGCGGGGTTAAAGAATAGCCGCCGTTTTTCAACTTCGCGGCCTGTCATTGATATTTATCAAGGCATGGTGAACGGCTATCCTTCAAACTCGCTTCCCAATAAAGCGACGATGAATGGAAAAAACATGCAACTCGGCAATACGCTAGCTCACGATATTTGGGACGGAAAATATCGCTTTAAGCCAGCCGATGACCGGGAAGGCGACACTTGCGTCGATGACATGATTGCGCGCGTTGCGGGGGCGGTGGCGATGGCCGAAGCACCCGAAATGCGCGTTCATTGGGCAGAGCTATTTGCCGAAGCGTTGCGTGATTTCCGCTTCATCCCGGGCGGGCGGATATTGGCGGGGGCGGGGACCGAGCGTAAAGTTACTTTGTTCAACTGTTTCGTCATGGGAACGATCCCCGACACGCTCGACGGCATTTTTGCGCATTTGGGCGAAGCCGCGCGGACAATGCAACAGGGCGGCGGCGTCGGCATGGATTTTTCGACGATCCGGCCCAAGGGAGCCTTGGTGTCGGGGGTCGCGGCGGATGCGTCTGGACCGCTCAGTTTCATGGATTGCTGGGACGCGATGTGCCGCACCGTCATGTCGGCGGGTCAGCGGCGCGGCGCGATGATGGGGTGCCTGTCCATCGCCCATCCCGACATCAAGGATTTCATTGACGCCAAGCGTGATCCTGCGCGGCTGCGCAATTTCAATCTGTCGGTGCTGGTCCCTGATGCGTTTATGGCGTGCCTTGCGAACAAGGGCGAATGGCCACTCATTTTTGGTGGCAAGACCTATCGCACCATAGCCGCGAGCGACCTGTGGGACCGGCTGATGCGCTCCACTTATGATATGGCCGAACCGGGTGTCATCTTCATCGACCGCGTCAATACCCTCAATAACCTAGCCTATTGCGAAACGATTAGCGCCAGCAACCCGTGCGGCGAACAGATGCTGCCGCCCTATGGCGCCTGTTTGCTCGGCTCGATCAACCTTGCGGCGCTGGTGGACGGCAAGTTCACCGACACCGCGCAAATTGCCGATGACGATCTGGCTCGCCTCGTCACCACTGCCGTGCGCTTCCTCGACAATGTCATCGACCTGTCGCAATTTCCGCTGCCTAGCCAAGCGGCGGAGGCCAAGGCAAAACGCCGTATTGGCCTCGGCATAACCGGGCTTGCCGACGCGCTGGTGTTTTGCGGTTGCGCCTATGGGACGGGCGCGGCGGTTGATCTGACGCGGCACTGGCTGGGCGTCATCAAACGCAGTGCCTATCGCGCTTCGGCGCAGTTGGCAGAAGAAAAGGGTGCCTTTCCGCACTATGACAAGCAGATATTGGATCGCCCCGGGCTGGCCGATCTGGACGATGATACGCGCGCACTTATCGTCGCGCACGGCCTGCGCAACGGTTGCCTGACCTCGATCGCACCGACGGGGACGACGTCGTTGCTCGCGGGCAATATATCGTCGGGCATCGAACCGGTGTTCGCGTATGAATATAGTAGGCAGATTTTGAACGCCGATGGCACCAAGCGTGAGCAGCGGGTCGAGGATCATGCGATGCAAATGTGGCGCGAAGCGAATGGTGATGCGCCGCCCCCCGCCGACATATTTGTCAGCGCGCAGAGCCTGTCCCCGTGTGACCATCTAACTATGCTGGCCGCCGCGCAGGGGCTGATCGACAGCTCGATTTCAAAGACGATCAACTGCCCTGAGGATATTGACTTCAATGCTTTTGCCGACGTCTATGTCGATGGCTATCATCTGGGGTGCAAGGGGCTGACCACCTATCGCCCCAATGCGATTACGGGCTCTATTTTGAGCGTGAACAGTGCTGCTTCCCCCGAGTCCACGCCAGCCGCACCAACGCTCGCCGCGCGTAACGAGCGGATGGCCGGGGCCACTTACAAGCTGAAATGGCCGCACAATGCGCACGCTGTCTATGTGACGATTAATGATATGGAAGCGGATAGCGGCCCGCGCCCGTTCGAGATTTTCATCAACTCCAAGAATATGGAGCATTATGCGTGGACGCTCGGCCTGACACGGATGATTTCTGCGGTGTTCCGGCGCGGCGGCGACGTTAGCTTTGTGTCCGAAGAGCTTAAGGCGGTGTTTGACCCCGGCGGCGGCGCGTGGATGCAGGGCCGCTATGTGCCGTCGCTTTTGGCGGCAATCGGCGGCGTCATCGAACGGCATATGGATGCGTCGCACGGGACAGGCCGGGTGAAAGCCTCCGCCGAAGACGCCTTTGCCATGCCCAGCAACAAAAAGACTGAAGAACCGCTCCGCGCGGCGGGCGAGCGGCTCATCTTCTGCTCCCAGTGCGGCGGCGCATCGGTGGTGCGCAAGGAGGGTTGCGATAGCTGCCTCGATTGCGGCCACTCTAAGTGCGGGTGATGCCTACGTCCCCGTCCAATTGCCCCCTTGTGCAACAGAGCATAAGGGCATTGACGAGTGTCGCATTAGGCGTGACAATGTGTTCGTGAAACGCTGGTATTCTCTGTTGCTCCTGCTTGGGGCGATTATTGGCATTTTTGGCCAAGAAGTTGCTTTTGCACGCGGTGTGACATCGTCTGCACCCCAAACAGCGACGATGTCGATGGCTGCGGATTGCGCGCAAACGATGGCGCAAAATAACGACTCCCAAGATATCCCGTGCACAGGGATGACGCTCGACTGCATTGCTAAAATGGGCTGCGCGATACCGTTATTTTTTGGACCAATGCCGATTGTTGCTGACAATCACCTGTTGCCTGGCGTCAGACTTGAGATAACAATAATGGACGGCATTGCAGGGCAAAGCTTGGCTCCGGAGCCCTACCCCCCCAACATGCTTGGCTGAACCAACGCAGCGTAAATGGCGGCAGAGCCGTTCTGCGCCAATCTAGTGTTTATCCAAGGAAATATTCATGATTAGGACATCTGCGCCCGCGCTTGCGGCCGCGCTGGCTTTCTTTCCTGCTTTGGCGGGTGCAGAGCCATTGACCTTTGATGAGGCTTTAGCGCTTGCCAACAGCAATGCGCCAAGTTTGCAGGCGCGCATCATGACTGTAGATGCAGCACGTTCAACGGCGGTTGCGGCGGGTCAGCTGCCCGATCCGGTGATTGGCGTCAGCCTTGAAAATTTCCCCATATCAGGTCCGCCGGCATTCAGCCTGACGCGTGAATCGATGACGATGCAGCGGCTGAGCGTCGAACAGACCTTCCCCAATCTCGCCAAACGCCATGCGCGCGCTTCGCTGGCGGCAGCGGAGATCGGGGTTGCCGCTGCGAATGTGCGTGTTGAAGCGCGCAATGTCCGTTTGCAAACCGCACTGGCATGGATTGACCTTTATTATGCCGAAAAACGTCTCGAGCAACTGACCTTGCTCAACGCCGGCCTTGGCGATTTGCAGGCGACCGTCGCTGCACGATTGACCGCTGGCAGTGCGCGGCCTGCCCAAGCGCTCGAACCCGAACAGTTGCAAGCACAGGTCAATGATCGGCGTAGCGCATTAATCGCCGATGCAGCGCGCGCTCGTTTCGCGCTTGCTCGCTTCACCGGGGATGACGCCCCCTCCATTTCCGGCGATCCGCCCGAATTACGCATTGACCGTGCCGCATTGACGGTCGCGATAGAGTATTTGCCGTCTCTGCACATGATTGATGCCCAATCCCGGACGGCAAACAGCCAGACAGCCATAGCGAGGGCAGAATTGCGCCCTGATTGGACAGTCAGCGCATCCTATGGCCGCCGCGATCCGCGCTATGGTGACATGGTGTCGCTGGGGGTGTCATTTGACCTGCCGCTTTTCGCCCGCAATCGCCAGAACCCCGTCATCGCTGCGCGCACGGCCGAGGCGGGGGCGGTGCGACTGGAGCGGGTGGCGGCGGAGCAAGCGGCGATGGCGCAGCTGGAAAGTGACTTGACCGGCCATGCTATGCACTTGGCTCTGCTCGATAATGCGCGAGGTACCCTCGTTCCGCTGGCCCGGCGGCGGGCGCAGCTCGACCTTGCCAGCTATGGCGCGCGCACTGTCGATCTGGGCACGGCGCTGCTCTCGACCTTGGCAGCGGCAGAGGCCGAAGTCGATGCGCTTGGCCGCGAGGCAGAAGTTGCCCGCGACGCGGTGCGGATTACAATCACCTATGCGGGAGACGACCAATGACAAGTGAGACTTTGCATGCCGCCCGGTGGCGCGCGGCCTTGCTCGTCACCCTAATCGTTGCCGGTGGCGGCGGCTATTGGCTGGGTCATCGCGGCGCAGATGCTGGCGGGCCAACAGCGGATACGCGGCGCATCCTCTATTATTATGATCCGATGGTACCGCTCGAACATTATGATGACCCCAGCGCGCTTTCCTCAATGGGGATGAAGACCATCCCCAAATATGCCGATGACGGCGCGGCAAGCGGCGACGTGCCGGGAATCACAGTCAATCCGGCGGCCATGCAAAATCTCGGCATTCGTGTGGTTACGGCGCAAATGGGAAACCTTGCGGCGACGCTCAACGTGACGGGCAGTATTGAGTTCAACCAGCGCGATGTGGCAATCATTCAGGCGCGTTCTGGCGGCTTTGTGTCGCGCGTTTATGCCCGGGCACCCGGCGATGTCATCCGCGCAGGGGCACCAATAGCCGATGTGCTATTACCCGAATGGGGAGCGGAGCAGAGCGAGTATTTATCTGTCAGGCGGCTCGGCAGTCCAGATTTGACTGCTGCCGCGCGACAACGGTTACGGCTGATGGGTATGTCCGATGGCCTGATTGTCAGTGTCGAGCGCAGCGGGCGAACCAATGGCACCATGACCATCACCGCGCCAATTTCGGGTGTTATTCAGACCCTCGATGCGCGCACCGGTGTGACTTTGGGGCAGGGGCAGACTCTCGCGCAAGTGGCGGGAATTGGCACGGTGTGGCTCAACGCCGCTGTGCCAGAGGCGAGGGCGGGCGGTGTGCAAGTCGGGCAGGGTGCAACTGCGACGCTCACCGCCTTTCCCGGCGAAACATTCGGCGGCCGGATCATCGCTATCCTGCCAACCGCTCAAGCCGACAGCCGAACGATAACCGTCAGGATTGAGCTAGCCAACCGTAGCGGGCGACTCCGTCCCGGCATGTTCGCCGCTGTCGCGCTTGGCGGCACTGCCAGCACGGCACTGCTTGTGCCGAGTGAAGCGGTCATCCGCACGGGGACGCGCACGCTGGTGATGCTCGCCACCGGCAACGGACGCTATCGTCCTGCAGAGGTGCAAACAGGCCGCGAAGGCGGTGGCCAGACCGAGATATTGGCGGGCTTGGCGGTTGGGGAGCGGGTTGTTGCGTCGGGGCAATTCCTGCTTGACAGCGAGGCAAGTCTGTCCGGAATTACGGCCCGCCCGATTGCCCCTCTCCCTATAGGAGGCGAGCGATGATCGCGTGGATCATCAGGGCTTCGGTCCGGCTGCGCGCCTTGGTCGTCGTCGCAGCGCTGGTCCTGACCGTCATTGGTATCGGTGCGGTGCGCAATACCCCCGTCGATGCGCTGCCCGATCTGTCCGATGTACAGGTCATCATTCGCACGACGTACCCCGGTCAAGCACCACAAATCGTCGAAAATCAGGTCACTTACCCGATCACGACCACCATGCTTTCGGTGCCCGGTGCGCGGGTGGTGCGCGGCTATTCGTTCGTTGGCGACAGCTTTGTTTATGTGCTGTTCGAGGACGGCACCGACCTGTATTGGGCGCGCAGCCGCGTGCTCGAATATCTCTCCCAAGTGCAGGGCCGATTGCCAGCGGGGGCCACCGCTTCGCTTGGCCCCGATGCCACCGGGGTGGGGTGGATTTATGAATATGCGCTGGTGGACCGCAGCGGGCGGCATGATCTGACAGAGCTGCGCAGCATTCAGGACTGGTTCTTGCGCTATGAATTAAAATCTGTCCCCGGCGTTGCCGAAGTCGCAAGCATCGGCGGGATGGTTAAACAATATCAGGTTGTTGTCGATCCACAGAAACTGGCTTCCTATGGCGTAACGGCGGGCGATGTTGGCGATGCCCTGCGGCGCGCTAATCAAGAGACTGGCGGCGGCGTCATTGAAATGGCCGAGGCCGAATATATTGTGCGCGCCAGCGGTTATCTGACCACGCTCGATGATTTTCGTGCCGTCCCTATCCGTACCGCTGCGGGCGGCATTCCGGTGCTGCTCGGCGACGTAGCGAGCGTGCAGGTCGGCCCGGATATGCGGCGCGGTATCGCCGAACTCAACGGTGAAGGCGAGGTCGCTGGCGGCGTCATCGTCATGCGGCAAGGACAAAATGCGCGTGAAGTGATCGAAAATGTTCGCACTAAGCTGGCCGAATTGCGCGCCAGCCTGCCGCCTGGTGTTGAAATTGTCACCACTTATGATCGCTCAGGGCTAATCGACCGCGCGGTGGACAATCTAACAACCAAGCTCATCGAAGAGTTTATTATCGTCGCGCTCGTCTGCGGTCTGTTCTTGTGGCACGCGCGCTCGGCGCTGGTGGCGATTTTGACACTGCCTCTGGGTGTCTTGATCGCGTTCATCGTCATGCGCGTGCAGGGGCTTAATGCCAATATCCTCTCACTTGGTGGCATCGCGATAGCCATCGGCGCGATGGTCGATGCCGCTGTGGTGATGATCGAAAATGCGCATAAGCATCTCGAACGCTGGGCGCATGACAATCCCGACAAGGCGCTGGAAGGGCCGGAACGCTGGCGTGTCATCACCGATGCCGCCGCCGAAGTCGGTCCTGCGCTGTTCCTCAGTCTGCTCATCATCACCTTCTCGTTTATCCCCATCTTCTCGTTGCAAGGGCAGGAAGGGCGACTGTTCGCGCCGCTGGCCTTCACCAAGACCTATGCGATGGCGGGTGCGGCCTTGCTGTCGATCACGCTCATCCCGGTGTTGATGGGCTGGCTGATACGAGGGAAGATACCCACAGAAAATGCCAACCCTATCAACCGCTGGCTCACCCACATCTATCGCCCCGCACTCGACTTCGTGCTGTCGAAACCCAAGGCGGCGCTGTTGATAGCCGGATTGGTTTTTGCCACTAGCCTGTGGCCGATTTCGCAGACCGGCGGCGAGTTTATGCCGCAAATGAATGAGGGGGACCTGCTGTACATGCCTTCGGCGCTACCGGGCATTTCCACTGCAAACGCTTCGCGATTGCTCCAGCAAACCGACCGGCTCATCAAGACCGTGCCAGAGGTGGAATCGGTGTTTGGCAAGGCGGGGCGCGCCGACACGGCAACCGACCCCGCCCCGCTCGAAATGTTCGAAACGATCATCCGCTTCAAACCGCGCAGCGAATGGCGCGCGGGAATGACGCAAGACCGGTTGATCGACGAACTGGATAGGACCGTCAGGGTGCCGGGTCTGGCCAATTTCTGGATTCCCCCGATCCGCAACCGCATCGATATGCTGGCCACTGGCATCAAAAGTCCGATTGGCATCAAGGTCTCAGGCGCGAACCTTGCCGAGATCGATCGCACTGCGCGGGAAATTGAGCGCGTGGCGCAAACCGTTCCCGGCGTCAGTTCCGCGCTGGCCGAACGGCTTTCTGGTGGGCGCTATATCGACATCGCCATCAACCGCGCTGCCGCCGCGCGCTATGGCCTCAATGTCGCAGATGTGCAGGCTGTCGTCTCAGGCGTTATTGGTGGCGAAGCGGTTGGTCAAACCGTTGAGGGGCTAGCCCGCTACCCCATCAACGTGCGTTATCCACGTGAAATCCGCGATAGCCTCGATGACATCATAAACCTGCCTGTGCTCACCCCGTCGCGCCAGCAAATCACGCTAGGCACAGTGGCCGATGTGCGGATTGCCAACGGCCCGCCGATGCTGCGTAGCGAAAACGGCCGCCCGGCGACGTGGGTCTATATCGACGGGCGGGGACGTGCGCTGACCGAAATTGTCGGCGATTTGCAGCGCGCCGTGGCCCGCGACGTGCGGCTGCCGCCTGGCATCAGCATCGCCTATACTGGCCAGTTCGAGTTTCTCGAACGCGCGGTCCAGCGGTTGAAGATCGTTGTGCCTGCAACCCTGCTGATCATCTTCACGCTGCTATACGCGACATTTCGGCGCTGGGATGAGGCGGCACTGATTATGGCAACACTCCCGTTCGCGCTGACGGGTGGGGTGTGGCTACTGTATCTGCTGGGCTATAACCAGTCAGTCGCCACCGGCGTTGGGTTCATCGCGCTTGCTGGCGTGTCGGCGGAGTTCGGGGTGGTGATGCTCATCTATCTCAAACACGCGCTACCCGAGCATGACGACGTTGAAAGTGCCGTCCGCGCAGGCGCGCTGCTGCGTGTCCGGCCCAAAGCGATGACAGTGGCGGTGATCCTTGCTGGGCTATTCCCCATCCTCATCGGAACCGGTGCGGGCTCCGAAGTGATGAGCCGCATCGCAGCGCCGATGGTCGGCGGGATGATTACCGCGCCCTTGCTCTCGATGCTCATCATCCCCGCCGCCTATCTGCTGATGCGTCGGCGGACCAAAGTTCAACACCAAGGAGAAACGTCATGAAGAAAATACGGATAATCAGCGCATTCCTTATGCTCCCGCTCGGCCTTTCCGGCTGTAACAAGCAAGCAGAAGCGCCAAAAGCTGAGACCTCTGCCGATGCGATGGGAAACATGGCCATGCCGGCGGGTGCAAAAATGGCCCAAGGTGTCGGGACAGTGACCGCAATTGATCAAACTGCAGGCACGATCACCATCGATCATCAAGCCATCGCCACGGTGGGCTGGCCCGCAATGACCATGGGGTTTTCGGCCAAACCTGAACTGCTGACGGGCGTGGCTGTTGGTGACCGGATTAATTTTGATCTGACCATAACCGGCACTGCGGGCGAGGTGACCAAAATCGAGCAGCAATAGGGACATATCCTGCCCAGAGCTGCCCAGAGGCTGTTAAGTTCCCTAAGTCCCCGTCCAATTGCCGGGGCGTTTTTCGACGAAGGCGGCCATGCCTTCCTTCTGGTCGTTGGTGCCGAACAGGCCGTGGAACAAGCGGCGTTCAAAATTGATCCCTTGGGCCAGCATGGTCTCAAAGGCGGCGTTCACCATTTCCTTGGCTGCCAGCGCCGCAAGCGGGGCCATGCCCGCAATCACCTCTGCGGTCTTCATCGCTTCCGCTACCAAGTCGGCGGCGGGAACGATGCGCGCGGCCAGGCCCGCGCTTTCCGCTTCGCCTGCGTCCATCATCCGCCCGGTCAGGCACATGTCCATGGCCTTGGCCTTGCCGACCGCGCGGGTCAGCCGCTGTGACCCGCCCATGCCCGGAGTGACCGCCAGCTTAATCTCGGGCTGGCCAAACTTGGCGCTGTCTGCGGCGATGATGAAGTCCGCCATCATCGCCAGCTCGCACCCGCCGCCCAGCGCATAGCCAGCGACCGCCGCGATCCACGGCTTGCGTGTTGCCGTGATGCGTTCATAGCCCGCGAAATAATTGGCACCATACATGGCGGCAAAGCCTTGGTCCGACATTTCCTTGATGTCCGCGCCCGCAGCAAACGCCTTTTCGCTCCCGGTGAGGACAAGGCAGCGCTGGCTCGCATCGGCGTCATAGGCCGCGAACGCTGCAATTAAATCGGCGAGCACCTGACTGTTCAGCGCGTTGAGCGCTTGCGGCCGATTAAGCGTCACCAGCGTCACCGCGCCGCGTGCTTCAACGAGGATGGTTTCATAGGTCATGCGTCAGTCTCTCCATCTTCGTTTGAAGTAATTAAGTCAGTTTTGGCCGAGAAGGCTGCAATGAAGATGTAACCGATAGCGGCAACCGTTATAGGATTTATGATGAAGACGGCCAGAATTGCCCAGCCATTGTGATCAACAATCCCGTCCCACGACAAGACCCCGAGGCCGCCAAAACCCAAGCCCAATAGGCTGAAAAGGAAGGCTGGCATCCACAGGATTGAGAACACACCAAGAGCAAACCACCTAAGCATTGCTTAGGGCCGTCCATTGTTCGCCAAGGGGCAAAGGCGCAAAAATCGTGTCGAGCATAGCGTCGGTCATAGCCTCGGGCGTTGCGGGGTTCCAGCGCGGCGCACCATCCTTGTCGATGATGACCGCGCGCACCCCCTCAAGGAAATCGGGCATCATCACCACACGCGCGCCGATGGCATATTCCTGTTTCATCTCTGCCGCAAAGTCGGGCATTGTCGCGCCCTCGGCGAGCTGACGCAATGCTACCTTACATGTCTGCGGCGATTTGCTGGAGAGCGTGGCGAGTGTTGCCGCCGCCCATTCGCCGTCATCGGCACCAAGCGCGGCGAGGATGTCTTCATATCGGTCCGAGGCGAACAGCCGCGATATGGCGTCGCGCTGCGTGTCGATCTTCGCTTCGGGTGGTGGCGTGAAGCTCAGCGCATCGAGGATGGCGGCAATATCCGCTGGTTCCGCCGATATGCGTGCCTTGGCCTCGTCCAATGCGGCGGCGGGCAGATAATGCGTCGCCAGCCCCAGTGCCAAACAGTCCGCGCCGTCGATCCGCGCCCCGCTTAGCGCCAGATATTGCCCGCTCCGCCCCGGCAAACGCGACAGATACCAGCCGCCACCAACATCGGGAAACAGGCCAATCCCCGTTTCGGGCATGGCGAGCCGCGTATTTTCGGTGGCGACGCGGTGGGTGCAGGGCAGCGACAGTCCGACCCCGCCGCCCATCGTGATGCCGTCCATGAACGCGACCGTCGCTTTGGGGTAAGTGAACAGGCGGTGGTTCAAGCGATATTCGCTGTGGAAAAATGCCCGCGCTTCCACTCCATCCTTCGCCCCGCTTTCCGCCAGCATCCTTATGTCGCCGCCAGCGCAAAAGCCTCTACCTTCTGCATGGTCGATCATCACGGCGGCAACCGCGTCATTCTCTGCCCACGCATCCAACGCTTCCAGCATTGCCCTGCACATGCCAAGATTGAGTGCATGCAGCGCCGCTGGCCGGTTGAGCCGGATGCGCGCGGATTGGCCGTCGATGAGGGTGAGGACTTCCTGTTCCATTCACACCAAACTCCTATGGCTGGAACCGTTCGTGCTGAGCTTGTCGAAGCACTGTCCTATTAACGGCGACCCAGAAGAAAGACAGCCCTTCGACAGGCTCAGGGCGAACGGAAATGGGCAAGGATGCGTGCTCATTGCCTTAGCAAGTCCCGGCCCACGATCATCCGCATCACCTGGTTGGTCCCTTCCAATATCGAATGCACGCGTAAGTCGCGCCAGAAGCGCTCGATCGGGTAATCCTTCAAATAGCCATAGCCGCCATGGAGTTGCAGCGCGCGGTCAACAATCGACGATCCATTGTCGGTCGCCAACCGCTTGGCCATCGCCGAAAAGCGCGACTTGTCTGGGGCGTTCGCGCTCACTTTGGCGGCGGCGATATACAACAAAGCCCGCGCCGCTTCGAGGTCAGTCGCCATGTCGGCCAGCATGAACTGTGTGTTTTGGAAATCGGCAATCGGTTGGCCAAATTGCTGACGTTCTTTGGTATATTTTATGGCTTCGTCGAGGCACCGCTGTGCCCCGCCCAGACTGCACGCGCCGATGTTGATCCGCCCGCCATCGAGCCCCGCCATCGCAAAACGAAAACCATCGCCCTCTGCGCCGATCCGGTTGGCGACCGGCACGCGGACATTGTCGAATATCACCTGCGCGGTGGGCGACGCGTTCCACCCCAGCTTGCGTTCGGGTGCGCCAAAGCTGACCCCCGGCATATCCTTGTCGATGACCAGCGCGCTGATGCCTTTGGGCCCATCAACCCCTGTGCGGACCATCGTGACATAGACGTCGCTAACGCCCGCGCCAGAGATGAACTGCTTGGTGCCGTTGACGATATAGTCGTTGCCATCCAATCGCGCCGTGGTTTTGAGCGCGGCGGCGTCGGACCCCGACCCCGGCTCGGTCAGGCAATATCCCGCCATTTTATCCATCCCGACAAGCGCGGGCAGGGTGCGCACCTTCAACTCCACAGAGCCAAAGCTGTCGATCATCCAGCTCGCCATATTGTGGATAGAGATGAACGCCGATGTCGCGGGACAGCCATAGGCCATCGCCTCCATAATCAGCGCCGCTTCGAACCGCCCTAGGCCGATGCCGCCCGATTCCTCGCTGATATAAATCGCGGCAAAGCCAAGTTCCGCTGCTGCCTTGATCGTCTCACGCGGGAAATGGTGCTGCTCGTCCCACTCGGCAGCATGCGGCGTTATGGCATCGGCGGTGAACCGCCGCGCCATGTCCTGAATGGCCAGCTGGTCGTCGGTCAGGCAAAATTGGTTGGTCATGGTCGTGGACTCGCGCCGTGCATTGAGCAATATTGTTGCGCAAAGCGGTGCACTTATGGGCGCGAGCGGTCAAGGGGGCAGGTGAGGTAGCCCCTCTTACAGCCATTCGGGCATAGTAATATACCTTGAGCGCCCGCCCTGCGGGCAGTCGAAGGGCGTCTCCGCGTGAAATCTCTTTCTTCGTCATTGTGAGGGGCGTAACCCCGTGGCAATCCAGTCTATGACACCGCTTCTGGATTGCTTCGCTTCGCTCGCAATGACGAGGAAAAGGAATCAGCTGTATATCGTTGACACTACACCACCGAAACACCCCGCAAACTCGCAGGTGGTCGTTGCTTTACCCCCTGTTTAGTGTCAACCAAGCCCCGCGAGCTGACCCCGTTCTTGGTGTCAACTTTGCGGGCTTTGGGGGGCGCGGTGGCGGGATGTGGAGCTGTTTTGGCTCTACAAAAATGATTGATTTTTCGGGGGAAAAATGGTGGGCGTGGCAAGGATTGAACTTGCGACCCCTGCGATGTCAACACAGTGCTCTACCACTGAGCTACACGCCCACACTGGAACGGGCCTCTAAGGCTGACTTGGTGAATAAGCAAGTCGCTAATTGGTTATATTACGCGCTGTCTAGGCGGCCCTGCCCGCCGAACATCTGGTCAACCTGCGCCACCAAATCCTTGAGGTGAAAGGGTTTGGAGAGCAGCCGCGCGTTAGGCACCGCGTCATTGGCTTGCAGCGCGACGGCGGCAAATCCGGTGATGAACATGACCTTGGGCGCGTGGGACAGGGCCTGTGCGCGCTGCGCTAGCTCTATTCCATCCATTTCCGGCATGACGATGTCGGTTAGCAGCAGGTCGAACGTCCCCGATTCGACATAGTCGAGCGCCTCGCGCCCCGTCGCAGCGGTGGTGACATCATAGCCATTACGTTCGAGCGCACGCGCCAGATAGCCGCGCATCGCGTCATCATCTTCGGCCAAGAGGATGCGGGTCATAGGGTCGATTCCGTTTGCGCGAGGTTGAAGATGCGCAATAGGCCAGATTTGTTTAACATTTTCTAGTGCTATTTGCACATAATTGCGCCGTGATGCACTGAATAGCCTCATGCCATCGCCACCGCCCTTTATCATGTCTGGTCCGGCGCAACCGCAGCGCGCGGTCATCGTCTCAATCCCGCATGCTGGGCGCTATTACCCGCCCGCCTTGCTGGGCGCGGTGCGGGTGACAGGCGCGGTGCTGCAACGGCTAGAAGACCGCTATGTTGACCTATTGGCCAAGGGGCTTGGCGCGCAGGGGTATCGGGCCATAACCGCCATATATGCGCGCGCGTGGATAGACATGAACCGCGCCGAGGATGAATGGGACAGCAGCCTGATTGTGGGCGGCACGCCTGCGCATCCGGTCAGCAAGCGGGTGCACGGCGGGCTTGGCATCATCCCGCGCCGATTGCATGGGCCGGGCGAATTGTGGCGTCACCGGTTTGACCACGCCGATTTGTCTGCACGGATTGAACAGCTACACCGCCCCTATCATGCGGCAATAGCAGGAGCGTTAGATGGGGCGATAGTGAACCATGGACAGGCTGTGCTGATCGACCTGCACTCTATGCCGAGGCAACCAGACGGGGTGCCGCAATTAGTGCTGGGCGACAGGTACGGGCTAACAGCCTCGTCGCAGCTCGTCGATAGGTTAATGGCGGTGGGCGAAGGGCTGGGGTTAAGCGTCGCGCGTAACGCCCCCTATGCCGGCGCGCATACGATAGAGCGACACGCCAGCCGAACGCGGCGGATAGAGGCGGTGCAGGTTGAGATTGACTGTTCGCTTTACCTCGATGCGGCGATGGAGCCTGCGTCAGACGGTGTGCGGGCAATGGCCCCGCTGATCGAGCGCATCGTCCATGAAGCGGATGATTATGTCCAAAGCTTGACTGGCTATGCTCAGGCCGCTGAGTGAATAAAAAACCGCCCCGTGCGCAAATCGACACGGGGCGGTCAGGGTCCAGGGAGGAGACACCGCAAGCGATGTCGTCACCCAGCCGGAAAAGGGGGGGAACCGGCGGTGGGTAACATCCTCAAGATAGGCTCATGCAAAGCGGGTTTCAAGAACCCTTTTGCAAAATTGATTTAGGCTGTTGGCAGTGCCACTTCGTTGAGTTCGGGTGCCTGTTGCGGCACTTTACCCTGTTGCATTTGCTCGCCGAAAATCTCGCGCATCAACTGCATCGAGAACAGGTGGGCATAGAGCAAAGGCAGCATGCCAGATTGCGAAATCTTGCGCAGGCTGTCGCCGCGCAGGTCGCGCAGCTTCTCTTCGTCAATCATGCGGAAGCCACGATAGATATAGGGATTTTCGTTGCTTTCGGTCTGAATGGCAACTTCGCCGTCCATCAGGATGTCGAGCTTGTTCAACTCTTCCATGAACGCCTGTGTGCGCGCACCGGCTTCTTCGAACTGGCGGCAGAACTCGAGGATGTCGGTCGTCGCTTTGCTCGGCTGGTCGCCATCAAACAGCGCCATGCTGCCTTCGCCGCCGTTCGCGCCAAGGCCCGGAGCCGTGGGGTCAAAGCATAATGACAATTCATCATTGTCGGGGCGCAATTTGGCGAGCAGGAACGGGTAACGCCGCACATAAGCGGGAACATAAACCGGTTTGGCCAGTTTGCCGTCGGGCTCGACAAAGACATTGATGCCCTCATTCAGGCCCATCAGCGCCAGCGGCACCGACTGTTCACCCGACGAAAAGACGATCGGGAAAAAGCGCCCCGCCATAATGAACTCGTCAACCGTCACAGGGACAGCGTGGGTGTTAGCCAAGAATGGCGCAGTTTCCTGCGTCGTGATCGACCAATCGGCATGTTGCCCAGCGGACAAGGGCACAAGGTCGTTAAAGAAAAGGGGCAGGTTGGGCACAGTGGCCATCGGCTATACTCCGTAGCGAAAAGCGATTGCGATGAGGCCGCGTCGCAGCCCTTAGCGAAGCAGCGCCTTTATTGAGTCATTGACGCTTGTGCAAGGCGTCCCGTGCAAGTCAGGGGATGAGCACCCCGGGGTTGAATAGCCCACTAGGGTCCAGCGCCGATTTAGCGGCGTTCAGAATGGACAGTCGAACGGAGTCGCCAAGCTCGGCCAGCACATCGCGCTTGATGCGGCCGATGCCATGTTCGGCGCTGATCGATCCACCCATCGCCACCGCCGCCGCATAGACGATGTGGCTAGCGCCCTTGCCATGTTCGGCAATCCACGCATTTGCATCCGTGCCAACTGGTGGGCGGAAATGGAAATGGACATTGCCGTCCCCCAAATGGCCAAAGGCAAGGCTGGTCGCGCCAGGAAACGCCGCCGCGATTTGGTTCGGAACCGCGTCGATATAATCGGGCATGCGGTCAACCGGGACGCTGATGTCATGTTGGATAGCGGGACCAACCGCTCGTTCACCCTCCGAGATAGAGTCGCGCAATTTCCAGAATGCTTCGGCCTGTGCCTCGTTCGCGGCAATCGTTGCATCGCTGGCGATCCTCGCTTCGAGCAGTCCGGCCAGCGCGGCTTCAACGCGGGGTGCGGGGTCGGCCTCTTCCCGTTCGGCGACCAGTTCGACCAGCACATGCCACGGCCCAGCGGTGGCGATGGGCGCGCGGGTTCCGGGCACGTGGTTCAGCACATTGTCGAGCGCTTCTTGCGGGATGATTTCAAAACCTTCGAGTGATTTGCCCAGCGCGGGCTCAATATGGCGCAGCGCCTGTAGCGCGTCGTGCGGACTCGCAACGCTAAACCAGCCGACAGCACGTGACGCGATGTTGGGGACAAGGCGCAGCGTAACGCCAGTGACGATGCCCAGCGTTCCTTCTGCCCCGATGAACATCTGTTTGGGGTCAAATCCCTGATTATCCTTGGCTAGCGGCATCATCATGTCGAGCAAGCTGCCATCGGCCAGCACCACCTCTAGCCCCAGTATGAGCGCACGCATCGTGCCGTGGCGCAGCACTTGCGTCCCGCCAGCATTGGTCGAGGCAAGTCCTCCCAGCGTTGCCGACCCCTTGCCACCCAGCGTCAACGGAAAGCGCATCCCCGACGCCTCAGCCGCCTCATGCGCATGGGTCAGGATGACACCAGCATCGCCCATCAGCTGCATCGCGTCCGTATCGACACTGCGGATGCGGTTCATTCGGCGCAGCGAGAGGAGCAGCGCATCGCCGCTATCGTCAGGAGTAGCGCCGCCGCATTGGCCGCTATTGCCGCCCTGCACGGTGATGGTAGCGCCTGCAGAAGCGCACAGGCGGACGATAGCTTGCACTTCTTCGGTTGAGGCTGGCGACAGCATCGCGGCGGCGGCTCCATGCACCTGTCCGCGCCAATCGCTAAGCCATGGCATCATCGTATCGGCGTCCTGAGTGAATCCCTTTGGCCCGAGCAGGGCGGATAGGGCGGCGAGTAATTTTGGCGTTGGCGATGGCATAAACGCACCATGCAACAGCAAGGGCTTCACTGTCAAAACTGGCTGCTCATGGCCAATTCGCTTGACTTTTTGCGCGTTCTGGCTAGGCGCACGAGGGATTGCGTAACCCGTGCCGTTTGCGGCGCAGACGCTAGCTTTTTCTGGACATTTTATCGCTTATGACTTTTGCCGATCTCGGCCTTTCCGATGAGTTACTGCGCGCCGTAACCGAGGCGGGCTATACCGAGCCGACGCCGATACAGGCCGCTGCCATCCCGCAAGTGCAGATGATGCGCGATTTGGTTGCCATCGCCCAGACGGGAACGGGCAAGACCGCCAGCTTTGTGCTGCCGATGATCGACATCCTTGCGCATGGCCGCACGCGTGCGCGGATGCCGCGCAGCCTGATTTTGGAGCCGACCCGTGAACTCGCGGCACAGGTTGCCGAAAATTTTGAAAAATATGGAAAATATCATAAATTGTCGATGGCGCTGCTGATCGGCGGGGTCCAGATGGGCGATCAGGTCAAGGCGCTGGAAAAGGGCGTCGATGTGTTGATCGCCACACCGGGCCGCCTGATGGACCTGTTTGGCCGTGGCAAAATCATGCTCAACGACTGCAACCTGCTGGTAATAGACGAGGCCGACCGGATGCTTGACATGGGGTTCATCCCCGACATCGAGGAAATCTGCACCAAATTGCCCAAGGATCGGCAGACATTGCTGTTTTCCGCCACCATGCCGCCCGTCATCAAACGGCTGGCCGACAAGTTTTTAACCAACCCTAGGTCGGTTGAGGTGGCGCGCCCCGCCAGTTCGAACCTCAACATCACGCAGGCGCTGGTCAAGGTGGACGAGCGCAAAAAGGGCGATATTGTGCGTAAATTGCTGCGCAGCGAGCCGAACATGTCCACCATCATATTTTGCAATCGCAAGACGATGGTCCGCGACCTCGCCAAAGCTCTGCAACGCGACGGTTTTCGGGCGGGCGAGATTCATGGCGACATGGACCAATCAAGCCGGATTGCCGAGCTGGATCGCTTCAAATCTGGCGCTGTCAATGTGCTGGTCGCTTCGGATGTTGCGGCACGCGGGTTGGACGTCAAGGGGGTCAGCCATATCATCAATTATGATACGCCGTGGCACCCCGACGATTATGTCCACCGCATCGGTCGCACGGGCCGTGCCGGTGCAAAGGGCCACAGCTATACCTTTGTCACCGCCAAGGATATGGAGGCCATCGACAGCGTTCAAAAGCTGATCGGCGTTCAAATTCCTTGGGATGAGGCGCTAGTCGGTGGCGGCGGGCCTATCGGCGGATCGAGCGCTGCCAAGCCCGATAAAGCAGCTGTTGATGATGTTACGCCCAAAAAAGCGCGGGCCAGTCGTAGCAAGGCTAAACCGCCTGAGTCCGTTGCTGAGCCGGTCAAGGCCGAACCGCGCGCCGCCAAGCCAAAGCGCGACTCTGGGCCCGCTAAACCGCCCCGTGAAGAGCAAAGGCCGCCGCGCTATAAGCAACAGGACGCGGAGGAAGACGGCGGCTGGAACGGCCCGATGCCAGGGTTCCTTGGTGTAGGATTCGAGCGATAACGCTAGGTTAGAAGTCAGCCAGAGCGGCTAATATCTGTTCATCAAACCAAGCCCGCGCCGCGTCATCGCTGAAGCTGTGTGAGGCGCTGTCGAAGGTAAGGAGCTTCACACTACCCCTAACAGCTTCGAAGCCGGGCGTGGCCCATGCGGCCATGAACGCCTGTGCTGTGCCGTCGCGCTTTGCAATTAGCATCCGCACATGACCGCCAAAATCGGTGAGACTTGATGCAACACGCGTCGATAGATTTGATAGCGTGACCGAGCGGGCGGCGCTTAACCCCCGCGCTAATTTGCGCAGATTGACCCCGCCGCGCAGCAGGCGGAGCCACTCGCGCGGGTCTTTGAGCTTGGCAACATAACGCGCGCGGATGGTCGCAGCGGGGGGCAGGGCAGGTTTGTCGTCAGACGGTATGTCCGTGCAGACAGCTTCAATCACCCACGGGTTTGCGAGGATCAGCGCGTCAATGCCACAGCCCTTGTGGTGCAGCGCGAGCGCGCTGGCCGCATCGCAATTGCCGAACGCAGTGATGTGGGTGAGGTGCGGGCATTCGGCGCGGAAGAGTGCGGCAGCAGCGGCTATGTCCGGCCCGCTCGATTCAAAACCGCCATTCTCTCCCTCACTGTCACCAATGCCGCGCCGATCAAAGCGTAGCACTGGGTGGCCAGCGACGGCGACAAGCGCTGCGAGCCGCGCCATGCCGCGATGTGCGCCGCTACGGATTTCATTGCCGCCCGATATGATGAGCAAGCCGTGGGTGCCCCCCTCTTTATCACTCGACGCCTCGTCGAGCGTCGCGGCGCAGGCCGCGCCCTCGACATCGAAGTTCAACCAGCGGCGCATTGCACCGCCCAATCGCTTATATTTGCGGCCATCGCGTTCGCCATAGCGCCGTCTTCGCTCGGTTCTGCACGCAGCCACAGCGCGCTGCCCGATACATCGCTCAATTCCGCGATACGCAGCGGGGTGACAGTGGCAGGATTGGCTGCATCGAGTTCGTTCAACATTGTGGCTGACAGGCGATTGCCACCCAGTTCGATGGGATCGCTGGCTTCGCCGCGCAATTGATCGGCCGTAACGGATCGGCCAACCTCCTTCTCGCTCGCAATCCGCACGCGGATTAACGTTTTGACGATGCTCGCGCCCGCATTGGGGGCCATCCGCCACCAGCCGATGGCATTGATGGCTGCGTCGTCGATCAATGCGCCGCCGCGCCAACTGGCGATCAGCAATGGTGTGGTTTCCTTCGCTGCGATGCCAGCCAACGCGCGACGCCACAGGCTCAACGTCGTATCTTCACTAGGCAACAAGCTGTCATTCTGCCCAGGCAAGTCGGGGAGCAAAGTCGTATGGCCTATTTGGGTGAGCGCGCGCATCGTCAGCACCAGCGTGCGGCGCATCCGGTTGGCTTCGTCGAACAATGGCGGGACGAGCAAAATGGCCGGAACATTGGAACTGCCTGAAAAGCGTAGGCAATGTTCGCTGTTCACCTGTCAGTTCAGCGCTTTGGAGGCGGCAAAACGCACAAGCGCGCCAAAGGTTTCGAACATTTCGACGTCAACATCATCATCGTCGATGGATATGCCGAGGCGATCTTCGAGTTCGGTAAGCAAAGTCGCCACCGCCATCGAATCGAGTTCAGGCAGCGCACCAAATAGAGGTGTATTGTCATCAAAAGCGGCTACGCGCACCCGTGATAGACCGAGTAGATCGACGAGGCACGTGCGCACTGTTTCTTGTATCGTGTCAAAATCGTCAGCCATCATATCCTCGCGGCAGCCAATGTTTCGTGATGCCAGCTAGCGTCCCAGCGCCTTGGCTGCAAGCCGTGTAAGATAATGACGCGCCAAGGATGGCCAGGCGGTGGGTTGATGCGGATCCCATGCGCGGATGGTTATCAGGACTGCGCTGTCCTCCATCCAATCGCGCTTATAGCCATCATCGCCGGTGCCAAAGTCAACGCGCGATACTTTGTCGACGTCGAACGCATGGGCGAACAGTGCATGGGTCAACAGCGTGCCGGGCGAGAGTGCATCATGCCCCGCCACGTGGGCGAGCTTGTGGATATAGGCCACACCATTGTCGCAAGACCAAAATTGTGCAGCGACTGCGATACCGTCGATCCGCGCAATCCCGAGCCGCAAAGTGCCTGCAACGCTTTCGGAACGCGCCCATTCGCGAAGGAAATCAGGGAAGCCCTCGGCTGGTTTCCAGCTCTGGCGATAGACGCTTTCATAATCGTCCCAGTCCGCGTCGCTGAACTGGTTGGCGATGTTTAGCGCAACCAGTCCCTTTTTCCCCTTGCGTTGGACGGTGGAGCGCAGCGCTCCGGGGCGCTGTGCCCACCACTCGGCGAATGTGCGCCCCTGTGTCTCTAACCAATGATTGTGGCTGGTCGCTTTGCATGCAACAATCCAGCCCGCGCTGCGCAGCGCGTTCGCCAGTGCTTCTGCGCTGCCGTCCTCAATTGGGATCGACGATAGCCACAGCTTTACGCCATGGTTTTTCAACGAGGATGCAAGGGTCGCGAGCAGCGCCGTTTTTTGTGCGGCATCGGGATTGCCGCACCATATGGGCCGCCACGAAAAGCTGTAATAATTAGCCAATGCAAAGATGGAGCCATTCTTTCGTGCCATGAACAACCATGCCGAATGGCCGCTATCATCGCTCGCGTGGGCGATTAGGGGTTCATGGTCGGGTAGGCACGCGCTGTGCAATGCTTCGAACCAGTCTAGGCGGTCGAACAGCCACGGTTGGCCTACGCCTGAACCGTTCGAACGTCCAAGCGCAGCCCCCGCACTTGCGCGAACCGCCGCAAAGTTAGAATGATATTCACTTCCCCATGTCATAACGTCTGGTAACTCGCCCTTTCCACCCAATCCAAAGCGTTGTTCATCTATATGCCCGACCAAGTAAAGATTTTACATTTGCCGCTCGATCACTTGGCTTTGCGCGGAGAACGGCGTGCCCCCGCGCTGCTGCTTAAAAGCGGAGCACTCAGCTATGGTGAAATGGATCGGCGGGTCGGGCGGTTAGCCGCACTGTTGAGGGAAAGCGGGCTGGAGCCCGGTGATCGGGTGGCGACATGGTTGGGCAAAAATGGGCTCGCCTGTTTGATGCCGCTGGCGGCGGTGCGAGCGGGGTTGGTGCATGTGCCGGTTAACCCGCTGCTCAAGCGCGCCCAGGTAGCGCACATCCTGTCCGATTCGGGAGCGAGGCTGTTGCTGGTCAATGCGGGCCGCGCCGCGTCGCTTACAGGCGGTGAAGTGCCAGAGCATTGTACCATTGGTGATGATGCGGAATGGGCAGAAAAAGTCGAGGCGGATGGGGAAGTATTGCAACCGTCCAATGGTGGCCCCGATGCATTAGCGGCCATCCTTTATACGTCGGGCTCAACGGGACGGCCGAAGGGGGTGATGCTGTCGAGCGCTAATATGTGGCTTGGGGCAGAGGCTGTGGCGTCATACCTCAAACTCACTGCCAATGACCGCTTACTCGGCGTGTTGCCGCTCAGCTTCGACTATGGGCAGAACCAACTACTGTCGGCTTGGTATGCTGGCGCAAGCGTCGCGCCGCTTGATTACCTCACTGCCGCCGATGTTGTGCGCGCTGTAGAGCGTTTTGAGGCAACGACACTGGCGGGGGTGCCGCCGCTATGGGTACAGTTGATTGAATGCAGATGGCCGAGCGAAACGGCGGCGCGCCTCACTCGGCTGACAAATAGTGGCGGAGCATTGACACGGCGGTTGGTGGAACGGCTTCGCGCGCTGTTCCCGCAAGCGGACCTCTATGCGATGTATGGCCTGACCGAAGCGTTTCGCTCGACCTACCTTGACCCCGCGCTGATTGATGAGCGCCCCGATTCGATTGGCAAAGCGATACCGCATGCCGAGATATTGGTGGTGCGGCGCGACGGCTCGCCTACTGATACCGATGAACCGGGCGAGTTGGTGCATTGCGGCCCCCTAGTGGCGCAGGGCTATTGGCAGGATGTGGCGCGCACCGCCGAGCGATTTAGACCAGCACCAGCGCATAGTGTCCATGGAGGGACAGCGGTGTGGTCTGGCGACAATGTTGTGCGCGATGCTGAGGGGTATCTGAGCTTTGTCGGGCGTGATGATGCGATGATAAAATCGAGCGGTAACCGTATCAGCCCCACCGAGCTGGAGGAAGCATGCGAGGCAAGCGGGTTGGTCGCTGAAGCCGTGGCCTTTGGTGTTCCTGATGCTGCGCTTGGTCATACGATTGCTATTGTCGTGCGGCCAGCGGCGGGGGTTGGCGAAGCGGGGCTGGATGAAGCGCTGCGCCTTCGGTTGCGCGCTGAATTGCCCAATTTCATGCAGCCTCGTCATGTGCTGGTGCGAACCGAATTGCCGCATAATCCTAATGGCAAGCTCGACAGGGTGGCTATTTGTGCGGCGGCGATGCAAGAGTTAGCATTATGAGCGAGCCCATGAAAGCCAAGCCGCATGGCCCAATTCCGCCCTATTTTACGGCGGATACTGATGGTATGATGCTGATCGGCGGGATGCGCGCTGATGTGCTGGTGGCGCAGGCGGGTGATACGCCGCTGTTTGTTTATGATGTTGCAATAGTGCGCCAAAGGATAGCGGCATTGCGCTCGGCGATGCCCGATGGGCTTGGCATCCATTATGCAATCAAGGCAAATTCGCACCCCACGTTCCTAGCGGCCGTGCGCCCACTGGTCGATGGATTTGACGTGGCATCGGGCGGCGAAATGGCTCGCGCATTGGCGGCAGAAATGCCCGCGCAGGCCATCAGCTTTGCTGGCCCCGGAAAGCGCGACAGCGAGCTGGAGGCGGCAATCATCGCGGGTGTAACAGTCAACCTTGAAAGTGCTGGCGAAGCGCGACGCGCGCTGGTGATAGGTGAACGGCTCGGCGTGACGCCGCGCCTTGCGGTGCGCGTCAACCCCGACTTTGACCTGAAGGGGTCGGGGATGCGGATGGGTGGCGGGGCAAAGCCGTTCGGTGTTGATTCAGCGTTGGTTCCGGCGTTGGTCAAGGCGTTAATCGGCGCGGGCGCAGATTGGCGTGGCTTTCACATCTTTGCCGGCAGTCAGGCGCTCGATGCAGGCGCGATTGCGGAAACACAGGGTCAGACGGTGGCACTGGCGGCGCAATTGGCCGATGCGATTGGCGCTGCGCCGCCTGTCGTCAACCTTGGCGGCGGATTTGGCGTGCCCTATTTCCCCAATGACAAGGCGCTCGACATCGTTCCCATCGGGGCGGCGTTGGGCGAGGTACTGGCAAACAGCGCTCTCTCGGTCAGCGGCACGCATTTTGCTATTGAACTGGGGCGTTATATCGCCGCCGAATGCGGGGTTTACCTGACGCGTATAGTGGACCGCAAGGTCAGCCATGGCGAAACTTTCCTTGTCGTTGATGGCGGACTGCATCACCAACTCGCGGCGTCGGGCAATTTTGGCACCGTTATCCGCCGCAATTACCCGATCGCCATCGCTAACCATTTTAATGCACGAGCGAGCGAGGTTGTTCATGTCGTAGGCTGTTTGTGCACGCCGCTCGACCGCCTAGGTGACGCGGTGGCCTTGCCGCATGCGGGGGAGGGCGATTTGATCGCGCTATTCCTAGCCGGAGCCTATGGCGCCAGTGCCAGTCCAGCGGCCTTTTTGGGTCACCCCGCACCGATTGAAATGGTGATCGGCGCATAGATTCTGCGTCAGCTTATATTCAATCCTAACGCAATATTCACCCTTCCTTGGCAATAGGACACAGCGAGACCCACGCCCCGTGCGGGCGTGACCTCGCCATACGAAGGGTGAAAGTCATGATAAAGAAGGCGTTGCGCAATAGTTTGATTGCAGGTGTCAGCGTTGCTGCCTTGGCATTGACTGGTTGCGGAGCTGGCGTGGGCAGCGGTCCGCAATTGCCGCCAGCGACATTTGTGGCGCAACAAGAAGGGCCGGGCGAAGAATATGTCATCGGCCCGCTCGATCAATTGACGATATTTGTTTGGCGTAACCCCGAACTGGGCGGGCGCGTGCAGGTGCGGCCAGACGGGCGCATTTCAACGCCGCTGATTTCAGACCTGCCCGCCGTCGGTAAAACCCCGACGATGCTGGCGCAGGACATTCGCATCCAACTGTCGCGCTATATCAATGATCCGATTGTCAGCGTCATCGTCAACGAATTTGCCGGAACGTATTCGCAGCAAATCCGCGTGATTGGTGCAACCGAACAGCCCGCCGCCATACCGTTTCGCGCCAATATGACGCTGCTTGATGTGATGATCGCGGTGGGGGGGCTGAACGAATATGCGTCTGGCAACCGGGCGCGGTTGATCCGCACCAATCGCGGCACGGGGCGTCAACAGGAATATACGCTGCGGATCAATGATTTGATCCGGCGCGGCGACACCAGTGCCAATGTCCGCCTGCAACCCGGCGATGTCATCATCATTCCGGAGAGCGCGTTCTGATGTCATCCCTGCTCGATGAATTCAAAGTTGTCTTGCACGGCATCTGGCAGCGTCGCTGGTTGGCGATGGCGGTAGCGTGGGGCCTGTGCTTGCTGGGTTGGCTCGTGGTCGCGCTCATTCCCAATAGCTATGAATCGCGCGCAAAGATTCAAATTGAAATTAACGATGCCGTTCCTGATGCAACCAGCAACCCGCTCGACCAACAGCGTCGCTTTGACCAGTTGCGCGCGGCGATTGCTTCGACCCGTAACCTTGAACAAGTGGCTGTCGCGTCGGGGATGATTGACCGCGCGGCTGACCAGTCGGCGCGTGCGTCGGCTGCGGCGCAATTGCAAAAAGCGACAAAAATTACAGCGACGCCCGATAATATCCTTGAGGTAGCCGTGACGCTGGGTGGCGGCGGACGCAGCAATGCAGAAAGTGCGGCGCTGGTCACACGCGTCGTCGAAAGCCTGATCGCGGTGTTCCGCGACGAGCAAATCCGTGGCGGAGCGGCGAGCGCGCAGCAAACGATCCGTTTCCTCGATACACAAATAACCGAAGTGCAAACCAAGCTGGCGCAGGCCGAGTCAGCGCGCGCAGGGTTCGAAGCGCGCAACCTAGGTCTGTTGCCGGGTGCGGGATCACCCGCCGTCCGGCTTGAAACAGCGCGCGCCGAATTGTCGCAGATCGACACCCAGCTGATTTCGGTCAGCAGCCAGTTGGCGGCTACTCCGCAATCCGTTTCATTGCCGGGTTTTCCATCGACAGGTGCCGGTGTTGCACGACAGCAACTGGCGTCGGCGCAGGCTGAGTTGTCGGGCATGCGCGCGCGCGGCTTGACCGAAGCGCATCCCGATGTGATCGCGCTACAGTCGCAAATTGCGGCGTTACGGGCCCAAGCGGCGCGTGAACCAACGGGTGGCGGTGGCGGCGGCAGTCAGGCCAACCCAGCCTATGCAGGGCTGGCGGCACAGCGCTCGGCGCTCCAGTCGCGGCGCGGGCAATTGTCGGGGGAAATTGCCTCGATAACCTCGATGCGAACACGCGAACCGGCGGTGGCCGCCGAATATGACCGTCTCAACCGCGACTATAATGTCTATAAGGACCAAAATGATCGGTTGGTTGCGCGGCGCGAACAAGTGCGTCTTCGTGGCGCAGCGGAAAGCACAGCCGACGCGGTGCGGGTTGAGATACTCGACGAACCCACTTCACCGACGACGCCGTCAGCACCTAACAAGCCGCTCTTGCTGCTCGCTGTGCTGTTCGCCGGGCTTGGTGGCGGTACGGCGGCGGCCTTTGCTATCAGTCAGGTGCAGACGACTTACCCTACGGCGGCGCGGCTGGCACGTGCCAGCGGACTGCCCGTTATCGGCTCTGTCACCGAACAATTGACCGACGAATTGCGCGCGTCGCGGCGTGTGCGGTTGCAACGCTTTGCCATGGCAGGTGCGGGGCTGGCGGTTTTTTGTGTTGTCCTGCTCGTCATCGAGTTCGCACAGCGAATGACGGTGGGTTGAACGGCGCATGAGCAAGGACAAAGAGAATATGAGCGAAATGAAGCCGATCAAGCGCAAGGGGTCTTTGCTCGAACGGGCCGATGCACGGTTCGATTTCGGCGGGCAATTGCGCCGATTGGAGCCGGGCGCGCTTGGTGATGGGCCGGTGCTTGAGGATAAAACCGCGCGCCGCACGCCGCCGCCTAAAACACCGCGCAAAGCTGTGGTCAGCGATTCTGCGTTGACCGATGCGCCGACGACTGGTGTTGCCGCGCCGCCCAGTACCGCTGTTGCGGCATCGCCTTCGCGCGTAGCATTGGCCCGCAGACGTTTTGTCCCGCGTGCACCGATGCAGCATGTCGACCGCGCGTTGATGGCGGCGCATGGCCTGGTTGATTCGGATAGCGCGACGGGCGCTTTGGCCGAGGAGTATCGCCTCATCAAACGGCAGTTGCTGCGTAACGCGGGTAATGGCCCGTTGGGGCGGCGGATATTGGTGACGTCTGCACAGCCTGATGAAGGCAAAACCTATTCGTCGATCAATCTGGCGCTCAGCCTAGCGGCGGAATACGAAGTGTCGGTTCTGCTGATTGACGGGGATTTTGCGCGGCAGCAAGTGCCTGATAAATTGGGCATCGTTCCGGGCAAAGGATTGCTCGACGCCCTCGCGGACCCATCGGTGGACTTGGCCGATTGTGTCATTCCAACCGACATTCCCGAATTGTCGGTGCTGCCCGCAGGCACTTCGACGACGCGCGATACAGAGTATATGAGCTCTGCACGGATGCAAGAAGTACTGGCGACGCTTGACGCTGATGCGCCTGACCGCATCATCCTGTTCGATTCGATGCCGCTGCTCGCAGCCTCATCGGCCGGAGTCATCGCGCAACATTGCGGCCAAGTGGTCGTCGTTGTCCGCGCTGACGTAACGCGCGAAGCGGCGCTGCGCGACGCCATCGGCCTGATCGGACAACATAATGGTATTTCCCTGCTGCTTAACCGCGTGCGCTTCACTCCCGAAGGGCGGCGATTTGGCAGTTATTATGGTGAAGGAGGCTAAACATGGCCCGCACATACACACACTCTCTCTTGAGCGGCACTGCGCTCGCTCTTCTAGTGTTTGCCCAAGGGGCGCAGGCACAGATCGTCCATGACGATTATGGCGTGCCCGCCAATGCACCGTCGTTGGGCGGCGGCGCTAATTCCGCGCCGCAATCGCGAGTGGATAGCTCGCGCCGTGGTGGCGCTGATGACAATGAGGGCGAAGGCCGTCCGCACGCGCGGGTCGATGTCACCCCCTATATCGAAGTTGGTCAGGTGCTGACCGCCGAGCTTGGCAATGGCGGTGATGTGTTGACATATTCGACCGTCGCAGTCGGGCTTGAAACCAGCGTGTCTACGCGCCGCGCGCAATTGGCGGCGGACGTCCGCTATGAGCGGCGAATCGCATGGAATGACAGCTTGCGCGACAATGACGTGATTTCAGGGCTGGCGCGTGGCCGCTATGATTTGACACAGGGACTTGCGCTCGAAGCTGGCGCGCTCGCCAGTCGTGCCAGCGTAGACGGGCGCGGCGGGACCGCTGATTTTGTCAGCGGCGACCGTTCGAATACCGCCAACATCTATTCTATCTNNCATCTATTCTATCTATGCTGGCCCGACATTTGGTCGTCGATTTGGCGATGTCGATGTCGGTGCGGCCTATCGCTTTGGCTATTCGCGGAGCGAGGTCGAGTTTCAGCCCGCGCTGACTGGCACAACGCGCCCCATCGGCAGCTTTGACGAATCAACCAACCATGCGGCGATTGCCAGCATTGGCATGAGCCCCGGGCGCTTGCCGTTTGGCTGGCGCGTATCGGGGGGCTGGGACCGCGATGATGCAGGACAGTTGGATCAACGCTACGAGGGCAAGTTCGGTCGACTGGACGTAACATTGCCGGTCAGCCCGACGCTCGCGCTGGTTGGCGGGATTGGCTATGAGGATATTGAGGTCAGCTATCGCCCGCCGCTAACCGACGTTTCGGGCGTTCCCGTGGTTGATGCTAATGGGCGGTTGATTTCGGACCCCGCGCAGCTGCGCATCATCGCCTTTGAAACCAGCGGGCTCATCTATGATGCGGGTGTGCAATGGCGGCCCAACCGCCGTGTGGCGTTGGAGGCCCGCGTCGGCCGCCGCTATGACGATACCATCTATACCGGCAGCGTGACGTGGCAGGCGAGCCGTAACACGGCATATCAGCTCGGGATTTACGATAATTTGAGCACGCTTGGCCGCTCGCTCTCGGCTGGGCTGGCGGCACTGCCAACCGATTTCGAGGTGTTTCGCAATGGCATTGACGGATCCATCGGTAGCGGTGCCTTTGGCGCTGCGGGTGGCGTCGGCCTGACACCGGCACTGAACAATGTCACAGGATTTGCGTTCCGCAATCGTGGCGCGGCGCTGTCGATGTCTAGCCGCTTGAGTGCATGGAGCGTCGGTGCGGCTCTTGGTTATGATCGGCGCACCTATGTTGCCAATGGGCTAACCGCAATTCCCGGCCTTGACGGCACAGTCGATCAGACCTGGTATGCATTCCTCTCTGCATCGCGTGCTTTGTCGCGCGACACCAGCTTTGGTATGAGCGCCTATGCGACCTATTTCAACGGCGGGCTGGGGTCTGATGCGACATCGGCGGGGGCTTCGGCGTCGCTAAGTCACATGTTCATGCCTCGATTACAGGGCAATGCAGCGGTGTCTTTCAACGCCATCGACCAAGATGGTTTCAATTCACGGGCCTTTGCTTCGGCCCTGCTCGGGATGCGGTACTCCTTTTAACACAAGGGGTGGGTGATCGACGCAACAAAGGATAAGGTGGGGCATTATGTACGACGATTTTTATGGATTGACCGCACGGCCGTTTCAACTGACGCCCGACCCGCGCTTTTGGTTTGAAAGCGCAACGCACCGCACCGCCATGTCCTATCTGGGCTATGGCTTGGCGCAGGGCGAGGGTTTCATTGTCATCACCGGCGAAGTCGGTTCGGGCAAGACGACTTTGGTCGGCCATGTCATGCAGGCGATCGACGCACAGCGCCTGACCGCGATCAAACTGGTGTCTACGCAGATTGCCGACGCCGATCTGCTCCGCCTGATTACCAACGAGATGGGAATCGAGGTTGAGGGTCCGGCGAAATCGCATGCGTTGGCAGCAATCGAGAATTATCTTCACGAAGAAGCGCGTGCGGGTCGGCGGACATTGTTGATCGTCGATGAGGCGCAAAATCTGGCGGTAAGTGCGCTCGAAGAATTGCGGATGCTCTCGAACTTCCAGCTTGGCGAGACGCCGCTGTTGCAGATATTCTTGCTTGCGCAACCTGAGTTTCGCCAGACATTGGCGTCGCCGCAGCTGGAGCAGTTGCGCCAGCGCGTCATTGCGACACACCATCTTGAGGCCATGCTGCCAGAAGAGCTGGAGCCTTATGTTGCGCACCGATTGGGATTGGTTGGCTGGGCACAGGATCCAAGCTTTACAGCTGATTTTTATGACGAACTGTGGCGCGCCAGTGCGGGCATTCCGCGCCGTGTCAATGGCATTATCAACCGAGTATTGTTACATGGCGCAGTCGAGGAAAGCCACCGTCTGACGGGCGAAGATGTGCGCAATGTCGTCAATGATATGGGGCTGTCACCCGAAGAGTTGGTCGAGGCTCCGGTTGTGCCAATCGCGCATATGGTCGCCGATCCGGCTCCTGTTGCGGTTGTCGATGTGATGGAGGAAGCGGTTGCTGTTGCACCGGTAGCTGAGCCAGACGTTCTTGCTGAGCCGGGCTTTTCGGTTTCATCGTTTCGTGCGCCAGAGCCGGAGGCGTTTTTGCACAGCGCGTCGGTCATTTTCATGCCGCATGTTGAAGGCGCAGTGGACACAGTTTCGCACCCCCCGGAGAGTGACGATGGTGGCGCGCTGAAAGACCGCGTTGCCGCGCTAGAGGCGCGCTGTGACGAGCAGGATGCCGCGATCCGCCGCGTGCTTGGCCTGTTGATCCAGTGGGTGGAGCAGGACGAAAATGCGCCTTCATTTGCGGCGTCGGGGCGTGCCGCCTAATAGGGTCAGGCAAACGGCTGGGGAGCCATGTGAAATCGATAATAAAATGCCTATTATCAACGGATTATCGGTTGATATTGAAGATTGGTTTCAAGTCGGTGCGTTCGAACATTGTATCGATCGCGACGATTGGCCCAAGTTGGAGAGCCGCGTCGAACGCAACAGTGACGCCGTGCTGGCGCTGTTCGAGCGGGCAGGGGTCAAGGGCACATTTTTCACGCTAGGCTGGGTGGCGGAGCGTGCGCCCGCACTCATCCGCCGCATCGTCGATGCCGGGCATGAACTGGCCAGCCATGGTTATGACCATAAACGCGTATTCTTGATGGACGCAGCCGGATTTGCCGCTGATCTGTCGCGCTCCCGCGCCATATTAGAGGATGCAGGCGGCGTCGCTGTGACCGGATACCGTGCGCCGAGTTTCTCCATCGATACGCGCACCCCATGGGCGCACGACGTGCTGGCGGACGCAGGCTATGCCTATTCCTCCAGCGTCGCACCGGTGCAGCACGATCATTATGGATGGCCAGAAAGCCCCCGTTTTGCGTGGAAACCTGTTGCCGATTCCCCATTGGTGGAGTTGCCCGTAACCACTGCGCGCTTTGCTGGACGGACGCTGGCGGCGGGCGGCGGCGGGTTTTTCCGGCTATTGCCCTATGCTTTTTCGCGCTGGGCGGTGGCACAGGTCAACGCGGCTGGGCAGCCCGCAATCTTGTATTTTCACCCGTGGGAAATCGACCCCGGTCAGCCGCGCGTTGCGGGCGCGCCGTTCAAATCCAAATTGCGTCATTATAGCCGTTTAAGCGCGATGGAGGGCAAGCTGGAACGGCTGCTTACCGATGCGTGGTGGGCGCCGATCAACACATTGGTGCCAGCTTTATGAGCGACCCCATCCATGTCAGCGATGGCGTTGCCGACAGCGACTTGGCGGGTTTTCTGAGCGATACGCCCGGCTCCACACCGTTCCACAGCGCCGCATGGGGCCATGCGATTGAACAATCGACCGGGCATCGCTGGCATTGCTTGGCCGCGCGCGATGCTGATGGCGCGCTGATTGGCGTGTTGCCGCTGCATCATATCCGGTCAAGACTGTTCGGCAGCGCATTGGTCTCATCCGGCTTTGCGGTCGATGGCGGCATAGTGGTGAGCGATCCGCGCGCCATCGCGCCATTGGCCGACGCCGCTATTGCCTTGGCGCGCGAGCTCGGATTACCGGGGGTCGAATTGCGCGGCGGTGCATTACCGGATGGATGGGCGCATGATAGGATGAGTCACCTTGGCTTTGTGCGGCCATTGGCGGCGGATGCAGAGGCTGAACTGGCCGCCATTCCGCGCAAGCACCGCGCCGAAGTGCGCAAAGCGCTCGCCAATCCACTTGACTTCAGTGTCGGGCGTAGCGTGGCGGATCGCGCCGCACATTACACCGCCTATGCCACCAGTGTCCGCAACCTTGGCACACCCGTTTTCCCCAAGCGATTGTTCGCCGCCGTGCTCGACCAGTTCGGCGAAGATGCCGACATATTGACGGTGCGCCATGATGGCGCGGTCGTTGCCAGCGTATTGAGCCTGTATTGGAAGGGCGTAGTCATGCCCTATTGGGGCGGTGGCACCCATGAAGCGCGTGGACTTCGTGCCAATGAACGGATGTATTTCGCGCTGATGGACCATGCGCGCGAACGTGGATGCAAGCATTTCGACTTTGGCCGGTCAAAGACTGGCAGTGGCCCCGCCGCGTACAAGAAGAATTGGGGGTTTGAGGGCGAGCCATTATCCTATGCGCGCTGGGCCGAAGCGGGCGAAGCGGTGCGCGATACCAACCCGACCAGCGGCAAATATGCATTGATGGTGAAGACGTGGCAGCGCCTGCCCTTGCCGATTGCCAATGCGATTGGGCCGATGATTGCGCGGCAGCTGGGATGACCTCGCAATGAGCGAAATCCTGTTCCTTGTGCACCGCGCCCCATGGCCACCAGATCGCGGCGACCGCATCAGGTCGTGGCATTTGCTAAAAGCACTGGCAAAGCTCACCCCCGTTCATGTCGCGGCCTATGCAGATAGCGAAGAGGACGCGGCCTTGGCGTTACCGATGCTGCATGACGTGGCGATGAGCAGCTTTGTGCCGGTGCGGACGCGTCCAGCGGCAGTGGTGGCGGCTTTGACATTGCCGCGCCTCGCTCCGCTATCATGCGGATTGTTTGGCGGCGGCGGCATGGCCGAACATGTCAGCGACGTGATCGCGACCCGCCCGATTAGCCATATCGTCGCTTTTTCTGGTCCAATGGCGCAATTCATCCCCGCCAATTTTGCCGGGCGCGTCATCATGGATTTCGTCGATGTCGATTCGGCCAAGTTCGAAGCCTATGCCGCCGCAGATCGCCCCTTGTCGCCGATGCGCGCGGTTCACGCCTATGAAGGATGGCGGCTGGCGGCATGGGAAAAGGCGGTGGCCAAACGCGCCCATATGTCGCTGTTCGTTAGCGAGGCAGAGGCGGCGCTGTTCCGCGCGCGCACTGGATTGGGAGCCGATGTCGTTCGCTGTCTTGAGAACGGCATTGACCTCGAACGCTTCGACCCGGCGGGCGATTGGGTGCCACTTGCGCCGTCGCAGCGCCCCGCCGGGCCGCTCGCGGTGTTTACCGGGCAGATGGATTATCGCCCCAATGTCGAGGCCGTGGCAGGCTTTGCCCATGATGTGATGCCGATTTTGCGTGCGCGTGTTGCGGATGCGCAGTTCGCCATCGTTGGCCGTGCGCCTACGCCTGAGGTGCGGGCGCTGGCCGCATTGCCCGGGGTTATCGTCACCGGCGCGGTTGATGATACGCGCAGCTGGCTCGCCGCTGCCGATGCGATTGTAGCGCCGCTCAACGTGGCACGCGGGGTGCAGAACAAGCTGCTCGAAGCGATGGCCATGGCGCGGCCCGTGGTTTCGTCGCCCAGTGCAGCCGAAGGGATAGACGCGGTGGTGGAC